>Ga0206126_10002244_pt1 | contig 21528 bp, 18 predicted proteins | sample Helgoland_Spring_5_FD_148621 | JGI IMG/M metagenome (GOLD analysis project Ga0206126, IMG submission 148621) | Pelagic subsurface seawater microbial communities from Kabeltonne, Helgoland, North Sea - Helgoland_Spring_Bloom_20160412_1 | ecosystem: Environmental > Aquatic > Marine > Epipelagic ...
GGTTTGTACAACTTAACTCAATATAGCTTAGATAGGTTAGAAGACTTAAAAGCTACCTATTTAATGCCAAAAGATAAGGTTGTGTTATACACCAAGTCTGTAACTCAAGACATCACACCTACATATACAGTTTTAGGAAAGGTATCTAATCCAGGTGAGTTTTCTTTAGGGAATACAACCTATGTTGAAGATGCCATTCTAATAGCAGGAGGTTTTTTAGATGTAGCAGATCAAACATTTGTGAACATCAATCGCATGGATAGAGATTTAGAGAAAGGAACCTATTCTAAATTGAAAAAATATCAGGTAGATATAGATTATATGTTAGGGAATAAAGATAAACCATCTAACCCTTTTATTTTAGAAAATAAAGATATCATAACTGTTACTTCACCTATCAGAGCATTAGGTCAACCAATTGTTTCTATTCAAGGAGAAGTCAACTATCCTCAATCAATTATTATAGAGAGTGATAGAGTAGCATTGGGGAAAATGATTGATTTAGCAGGTGGTTTGACTCTTAATGCTAGCCTAAGTAGTTCTTACATTATTAGAGATGGTTCTAAGCTATATTTGGATTTAAATAAAAAACTAGATTATAATGCAACCACTCTTATAGATAATGATATCATAGTAATCGGTTCTAATCTAGAGACAATAAAAACCTCAGGAGCGCTTTTGAATCCCGCAAATTTTATTTGGAATGAAGGTAAAAGAGCAAGATATTATATTAGAAAATCTGGTGGTACCAAGAAACGGATTGAAAGCATGCAAGTAAGACAAGCTAATGGAAAAACAGAAAAAATAGGCTTGTTTAAAAACCCAACCATATATCCTGGTTCTCAAATAATAGTCACCGAAAAACCAGTAAAAACTAAAGATGGTAATGTAAATAAATTTTTCGATGATTTTATAAGGATATTCTCAGTTGTAACTGGCGCTTTTACAACCCTTATTTTAGCTAAAAACTTATAGGTATGAATAGTTCTCAACAACCACATATAGAATCAGAAGACCAGATAGACATCATTGCCCTAATTTCTAAAGTTTGGGCGGGTAGAAAATTTGTCATCAAATCAGCTGTTATTGCATCCGTTATAGGTGTTCTTGTAGCCATATCGACTCCTAATACCTATACAGCTTCTTCCATGTTTACACCAAACTCTAGTGGAGGTTCTTCCGGAGGCAGTAGTGGATTAAAAGGATTGGCCTCGTTGGCAGGGATCAATATAGGTTCTAGTATGGAGGGCGCTAAAGAGATTTCTCCGATGTTGTACGGAAAAATATTGGAGAGCTACACCTTCAAAAAAGAATTGTTAGAGGCGCCGCTTTTAAATTTAGATAATGTAACTTCTTTAAGAGACTTTTTTGAAAAAGAAGCTTCTTCATCTTCTTTTTTTGGAACAGTAAAAGAGTATACCATCGGTTTACCATCAAAAATTATTGGATGGTTTAAATCAGAACCCAAAGAACCTTCTTTACAGTCTGTAGAAGGGATGAATACTGTCTCTGAAGAAGAGTTTGAGTATTTTAAAGGGATTGATAAAATGTTGTCTCTAAACATTAATGACAAAGATGGGTATTTAGAAATTACTGCTACCAGTAAACTTCCTCAATTAGCAGCACAATTGGTGAAAAATGGGGAAAATATCTTACAGAATCAAATCATCGCCATTAAAACAAAGTCTAGTTCAGAGTTATTAGTTTATTTAGAAGAACAATATACCATCAAAAACAAACTGTTAATTGAAGCGCAAGACAATTTAGCTAATTTTAAAGATCGGAATTTAAATATCTCTAGAAGTAGTTTTTCGAATGCACAAACTCGTTTAGAAGCAGAGCTTCAAGTAGCCACTTCCGTATTTCAAAATGTGGTGACTCAGTTAGAGCAAGTAAAATTGCAAGTGGCAAAAGACACCCCGGTGTTTTCTTTTTTGAAGCCAGTGGTGGTTCCAACAGAAAAATCTGCACCAAAACGTAGCCTCATTGTCATTATTTGGTTGTTTTTGGGAGTAGTTGTCAGTATTGGGTATTTGTTAGCTAAAGAACCATTGCTAGATATGATCAAACAAATTAAAAACAATCCATCATAAATGATTGCCCTAGATTCTAAGAAATGGTTTGTAGTTTATACCAAACCTAGAAACGAGTTAAAAGTCTCACAAAGACTTTCGGTTTTAGGGGTAGAGAACTATACTCCAACAAAAATAGAAGTTAGGCAATGGTCTGACAGAAAGAAAAAGATACTAGTGCCTTTATTGCCTTCTATGGTGCTTGTGAGTATCCATGAAAAGGAGGTAAACAAGGTGTTTGAGGTGCCAGGTGTGGTTCGATATTTATTTGAGAACCAAAAACGAGCTGAGGTTTCCAATGAGGAGGTGTTGGCAATGAAATATTATTTAGAGAACGTTTATTACTCAAATAAAAAAGAGTTAGCAGTAGGTGAAACGGTGAAAGTTCCATTATTAGAAAAGGAAGCAACCGTGATCTCTGTGAAAGGAAAAAATTGTTTGGCTCAGTTAAAAAAACTAGGAGCCATTGTATCATTTCAACTGAATTAATCAGTTGTTTTTTTTGTACTAAATTTCCATTACTGTGAGTAGTGAGGGCGAAGCCGTAACTTAAATTAGTATTTTCAGTTTAAATGAGCTGTCAAAAAATAAAAAAAACTGACTACCGGTGGTAGTCGAGAAAATATAAAAATAATCAATGAAAAAAATTTTATTAATTTTTGGAACTAGACCAGAAGCTATAAAGATGGCTCCACTGGTTAAAGAATTCCAAAAATATCCAGAAGTTTTTGATACGAGAGTTTGTGTAACCGCACAACACCGGGAAATGCTAGACCAGGTATTGGGTTTTTTTGAAATCAAACCTGATTACGACTTAGATTTGATGAAGCCAGGGCAAAATTTATATGGTTTAACAGCCACTATCATTGAGTCTCTAAAACCAATTTTAGAAGAATTCACCCCAGACTATGTATTTGTTCACGGAGACACTACCACAACTATGGCAGGATCTATAGCAAGTTTTTACTCTGGAGCAAAAGTTTGTCATGTGGAGGCTGGACTTAGAACCAATAATAAATTATCTCCTTTCCCAGAAGAAATAAACCGTCAAATAACAGGTAGAATCTGCGACTATCATTTCGCTCCTACTGAAACTTCTAAAAGTAATTTGCTTAAAGAAAATATTTCTGAAGATTCAATCTTAGTTACTGGAAATACCGTGATAGATGCTTTGATAAAGTCTGTTGAGAAAGTTAATGAAAATCCCAGTCAATTAATTATAGATCTTTCTCAGCAAATAGGTAATCAAGAAGTAGTTTTAGTAACTGGACATCGAAGAGAGAATCATGGTAGCGGATTTGAAAGAATCTGTAAAGCTTTAAAACGAATCGCTGAAGATGATACAAATCGTTTAATTATTTATCCTGTTCATTTGAACCCAAAAGTACAGGAGCCTGTAAATAGAATTTTGAAGGGAGTTAGTAATGTAATTTTAATTGACCCTTTAGCCTATCAAGATTTTATTTGGCTAATGAATCGATCTAAAATTATTATCACAGACAGTGGTGGTGTACAAGAAGAGGCACCAAGTCTAGGAAAACCAGTTTTAGTGATGCGTGATACTACTGAAAGACCTGAAGCGGTTGAAGCAGGTACTGTATTATTGGTAGGTACTAATGAAGAGTTGATTGTATCAAAAGCATTAGACTTATTAAACAATACCGAAAATTTTGAAAAAATGTCAAAATTGCATAACCCTTATGGAGATGGCTTAGCATCAAAAAGAATTGTAGATTTTATAAAAAACAGATAAGAATGAATCCAGAAGTAGTAACCGTAGGATTAGGATATATTGGATTGCCAACATCAGCATTAATTGCTTCGCATGGAACAAATGTTCTAGGTGTTGATATCAACCAAAGTGTTGTTGATACCATTAACCAAGGGAAAATTCATATTGTAGAGCCTGACTTAGATCAAATTGTTTCAAAAGCAGTATCAAAAGGCTTTTTTAAAGCATCTACCAAAGCTAGCTCAGCAAATGTATATTTAATCGTTGTTCCTACACCATTTAAAGGCAATCATGAACCAGATATTTCATTTGTGGAAGCAGCAACAAAAGGAATTATACCTCTTTTAAAAAAAGGGGATTTATACATTATAGAATCAACCTCTCCTATCGGTACTACTGAGAAAATGCAGCAACTAATAGTTGCATCTAGACCTGAGCTAGAAGATGCTATTCATATAGCCTATTGCCCGGAAAGAGTACTGCCAGGGAATGTTATGCATGAACTTGTTGAGAACGACCGTGTAATTGGAGGTGTAGATGAAGCCTCTACTCAAAAAGCGATCTCATTTTATAGAAAGTATGTAAAAGGTGAGTTGCATGGAACAAATGCTCGTACTGCCGAAATGTGTAAATTAGTAGAAAATTCTTCTAGAGACTCCCAAATAGCATTTGCGAACGAGCTTTCTCTAATATGCGATAAGGCCGATATTAACGTTTGGGAATTAATAAAATTAGCTAATAAACATCCAAGAGTAAATATCTTACAACCTGGCTGTGGAGTTGGAGGACATTGTATTGCTGTTGATCCTTACTTTATTGTTTCTGACTATCCAGCAGAGTCAAAAATGATAGGAACAGCAAGAGAGGTAAACAATTACAAATCTTTTTGGTGTGCAGAGAAAATTCAAAATGAAAAACTTCAATTTGAATTAAAATACGGTAGAAAGCCAAAAACGGCTTTGATGGGGTTAGCGTTTAAACCAAATATTGATGATTTGAGAGAATCCCCAGCTAAATATATAGCTCAAAAAGTTTTACAAAATTCCAATAATGAAGAGCATTATATAGTAGAGCCAAATATTGAATCTCATTCAATTTATAAATTAACTGATTATACTATTGCTGCTAATAAAGCTGATATTTTAGTTTATTTAGTAGCACATGATGAGTTTAAAAAGCTTCATTTAAGGGAAAACAAAGTTGTGTTAGATTTTTGTGGAATAATAAAGTAAATATGGAAAGGAAATTACTAATTACTGGAGGTGCTGGCTTTATTGGGTCGCATGTTGTTCGTTTATTTGTAAATACTTATTCAGACTATCAGGTTTATAACTTAGATAGCCTAACCTATGCAGGAAATTTAGAAAATTTATCAGATATAGAAAATAGAGCTAACTATAACTTTATAAAAGGAGATATAACCAATGAAAAATTTATAAATAACTTATTTGAGGAGCATCTATTCGATGCTGTAATTCACCTTGCAGCGGAATCGCATGTGGATCGCTCTATTAAAGATCCGTTGTCATTTGCTAAAACGAATATATTGGGCACAATGGTACTTTTAAATGCTTTTAAGAATATGTGGCAAAATAAATGGGAAGACAAGTTATTTTATCACGTAAGTACAGATGAAGTATATGGCACGTTAGGAGAAACAGGTTTGTTTACTGAAACTACATCTTACGATCCAAACTCACCATATTCAGCTTCCAAAGCGAGTTCAGATCACTTTGTGAGAGCTTATGGTGAAACTTACGGAATGCCTTTTGTAATTAGTAACTGTTCTAATAATTACGGTGCTAATCAGTTTCCAGAAAAGTTAATACCATTATTTATTAATAATATTATGAATAACAAACCGTTACCAGTTTATGGTAATGGGAAGTATACGAGAGATTGGTTATTTGTTAATGATCATGCAAGTGCTATAGATTTAGTGTTTCATAAAGGAGCAAGAAAACAAACCTATAATATTGGAGGGTTTAATGAGTGGCAAAATATTGATTTAATCAAAGTATTATGTCATCAAATGGATGAGAAGTTAAATAGAAAAAAAGGGGTAAGTGAAAAACTAATTACCTACGTAAAAGACAGGCCAGGACATGACTTAAGATACGCGATTGATGCATCTAAAATATATAAGGAATTGGGGTGGAAACCATCAGTTACTTTTGAAGAGGGGCTTTCAGAAACCATAGATTGGTATTTAAATAACGAAAATTGGTTAAACAATGTAACCTCGGGTAATTATCAAAATTATTATAAATCGCAATATCAATAGATTATGAAGGGAATTGTTTTAGCAGGAGGATCAGGAACTAGATTACATCCATTAACTATGGCTGTAAGTAAGCAATTATTGCCTATTTATGATAAGCCTATGATTTATTACCCTTTGTCGGTATTAATGTTGGCAGGCATTCGTGAGATTTTAATCATTTCCACACCAGAAGATTTACCAAATTTTAAAAAATTATTGGGCGATGGGAAGGATTTTGGAGTACAGTTAAGTTATGCAGAACAACCTGAACCAGACGGTTTAGCACAAGCCTTTATAATAGGTGAAAAATTTATTGGGAATGATGATGTGTGTTTAGTACTGGGAGACAATATATTCTATGGTTCTGGATTACAAAAGATACTGGTTAATGCGGTGAATATAGTTAAAAATGAAAATAAAGCTGTTGTTTTTGGAAACTATGTACACGATCCGGAACGGTATGGTGTAGCAGCTTTAGATAAGGATAATAATGTTACAAGTATTGAAGAAAAACCACCAAATCCAAAATCTAATTATGCGGTTGTCGGGCTTTATTTTTATCCAAAATCTGTGGTTGAAATTGCAAAAAATGTAAAGCCGTCTCATCGTGGAGAATTAGAAATTACTTCTGTAAACCAGGAGTATTTAGAGCAAACTAATTTAAAACTTAATGTATTAAGTCGAGGTTTTGCTTGGCTAGATACGGGAACTCACGAGGCATTAACCGAAGCTACAGAATTTGTTAAGGCAGTTGAAAAGCGAACAGGTTTAAAAATTGCTTGTTTGGAGGAAATTGCTCTAAATTATGGTTGGATTTCTAAAGAGAAAATTATCCAAAAAGTTCAGAACCTTAAAGGTGATTATTATGAATATTTAAAAAACATTAGCAAGTAAATGATACCAGTAACACAACCTTTTTTACCCCCTAAAGAAGACTATGATTTATTACTTCATGGGGTTTGGAAACGCCGATGGCTAACAAATATGGGCCCTTTAGCAAGTGAATTAGAAATTAAATTAAAATCTTATTTAGGGATTAACAATATTTTATTTGTATCTAATGGTACTATTGCTTTACAATTAGCTATTAAGGCATTAAAATTAGAAGGAGAAATAATTACGACTCCATTTACTTATGTTGCAACCACTTCAAGTATGGTTTGGGAGGGGTGCAAGCCGGTTTATGTTGATATAGATCCTGAATCTTTAAATATAGATTCTACTAAAATTGAGGCAGCTATAACAGATAAAACTACAGCTATTATTGCTACCCATGTTTATGGTAACCCTTGTGATGTTATAGCCATATCTAAAATAGCTGAAAAACATAATTTAAAAGTTATTTACGACGCTGCCCATGCTTTTGGGGTAAAAGTAAATGGTAAATCTATTTTTGATTATGGAGATATATCTACTTGTAGTACTCATGCTACGAAATTATTTCACACCGTTGAAGGAGGTTTTGTAGTAACAAATAATAAAATGTTGCATAAGAAAATTTCATACATGCGTAATTTTGGACATGATGGTCCAGAAGCTTTTCAAGGATTGGGTATTAATGGAAAAAATTCAGAGTTTCATGCAGCTATGGGGTTAGCCAATCTAAAATATATTAAGGATATTCATAACAAAAGAAAACTCATCACTGAAACATACGATGTTAATCTCATGAAAACGAACCTTATTAAACCATTGTGGAATACTAATGCTAGTAAAAATTATGCTTACTACCCCATTATATTTAATAACGAAAAAGAATTATTAAAAAAAAATGATGAGTTGATAAAAGCTAATATTTTCGGTAGACGTTATTTTAATCCATCATTAAATAAAGCTTTACTCTATGTTGGTTCAGTAAAAGACTGCGTCGTTTCTGAGGATATATCAACTAGAATACTCTGTTTACCACTATACTATGAATTAACTCAAGATAACATAAATTATATTTGTAAAATTTTAAATTAAAAATTATGGAATTAAAAGAATTTAATAAACTAATGTCAGAACAGTTTGATGATTATGATGTTTCAAAACTAAATATAAATACAACTTTTAGAGATTTAGATAGTTATGATTCATTGACTGGAATGGCTATGATTGCAATTATAGAAGACGAATTTGGAGTGGATATTAGTCCTGAAGAATTTAAAAATTTGAAAACTGTAAGTGATATTTTTAATTTTATATTTAAGTAATGAATGAGACATTTTTAAATTATATTTCCTATTATCTACCAAACAATAAATTAACTAATATAGATATCAACAAATCCCATCCTGAATGGGAAGTAGATAAGATTTCAAGTAAAACAGGCATTAAAACAAGGCATATTGCGGATGAAAATGAATTTTCATCAGATATGGCCATAAAAGCAGCTGAAATTTTATTTAATGAACATTCAATACAAAGAGAAGAAATAGAGTTTTTAATCTTTTGTACTCAGAGTCCTGATTATAATTTACCAACAAATGCTTGTATTATTCAAGACAAATTAAATCTTCCCAAAACAACAGGTGCTTTTGATATTAATTTAGGTTGTTCAGGCTACGTTTATGGATTATCTATCGCAAAAGCATTCATATCTTCAGGTATTGTCAATAACGTACTTCTCATAACTTCTGACACTTATTCAAAATATATCAACCCAAAAGATAAATCGAATAAAACAATTTTTGGAGATGCTGCTTCAGCCTCTTTTTTATCATCAGAAAATAAAAAAGGTTGGCGTATAGGTGATTTTGTATTTGGTTCTGACGGTAAAGGAGCAGAAAATCTAATTGTGAAAAATAGCGGGTTAAAATATTCATCTAATAAAAATGATGATAATATCTTTGATGGAGAAAAATTTATAAAAAATAATAATAACCTTTTTATGAATGGACAAAAGATTTTTTCCTTTACAAGCAAATCCGTTCCATTATTAATTAATCAGGTCTTGAAAAAAAATAATTTATCAGAATCAACTGTAAGTGCATATCTATTTCACCAGGCCAATAAATTTATGCTAGATTTTATCAGAAAAAAAATTAAAATCGATTCTTCAAAATTTATTGAGTACATTGAAGATGTTGGTAATACTGTTTCAAGTACAATACCAATTGCTCTAAAAGAAGAGGGTTTTTATAAAGATTATCAAAATATTGTTCTAGCTGGTTTTGGTGTTGGTTATTCATGGGGAGGTTGTGTTCTATTTAAAAATTAATTTTCATATATGACATCTTTTTATACACATTCAGAATTAAATAAATTAGGTTTTAAATCATTAGGAAATAATGTTAAAATCAGTAGGAATGCTATTTTTTATGGTCTTTCAAGAACTATTATAGGGAATGATGTTAGAATAGATGATTATTGTATTATTTCTGCAGGTTCGGGAGGAATCATCATTGGTAACTATGTTCATATTGGAATCTTTTGCTCTCTTCAGGGTGATGGAAAAATTACATTAAATGATTTTTCAGGTATATCGTCTCGTGTTAGCTTATATTCTAGTAATGAGGATTACTTTGGAAATTACTTAACAAACCCGACTATTCCAGATAAATTTAGAAAATTAACAGTGAAAGATATTTACATAGATAAACACGTTATAGTTGGGAGTGGTTCAATTATTCTTCCAGGAGTTAATTTACAAATTGGAGTAGCAATTGGAGCTATGAGTTTAGTAGATAGGAATTGTGATTCTTTTTTTATTTATAAGGGAAACCCTCTTAAAAAAATTGTTAGAAGAAAGAAAAATATTTTATTGTTAGAAAAAACTTTAATTCAAAATCTCAAAGTTTAATATTTTTTTGGTTCCAAACGATATCAATAATTTTATTTTTTTTATGCTTCAATCTTACTAAATATAATTTAAAAAATTAATTATAAAGTTTATTTTCATTTGTAATTAATTATATTGAATCTTCACTATTATTTGCAATTAAACATTTCAAAATTATTAATAAATATAATTTAATAAGTACATGAAACTTTCTCCGATTTTGTTATCTGTTTATAATAGAACTGAACATTTTAAAAAATGTATAGAATCATTAAAAAGATGTGATTTGTCGAATAAATCACATCTTTTTATTGCCATAGATGCTCCATATAGAGATATTGATATTGATTCAAATAATCAAATAATTGAGTATGCTAAAAACATTTCTGGATTCAAAGAAATAACACTTTATATAAGAGAAGAAAATTTAGGTTCACAAAAAAATATTGACTTAGCCTTTAATGATGTTTTTAAATATTACGATAGACTTATATTTTCTGAAGATGATAATATTTTTTCTACGTCCTTTTTAGTCAATATTAATAAATGTTTAGAAATATATAAAAGTAGAAAAGATATTTTCTCTGTTTCTGGATGGAATATGCCATTTACCCTACCACAAAATTACAAGAATGATATTTACATTTGGCAAGGAATGTCTGCATGGGGATTAGGTTTATGGAGAGATAAGTGGATGAGTATGGATTTTAATTTAAATAAAGTTGATTATTGGTTAAGTAACAAAAAACATCTTAGAAAAATTAATAGTGTTGCTCAACATTATTATTACGGATTAAAAAAAATGCAAAAAAATAAAAATCTTGGTGGAGATGGTTTTGTGAGTAATTATTTAATAGAAAACGATATGTATTCTATTTTTCCAAGTCAAACTTTAGTTAGGAATATTGGTCACGACGGGAAAGGTAATAATAGTTTTTTTTCAAATAAATTTAAAAATCAATTAATCAGTAATTATTTATTTAATAATTTACCAATTGACATTCTTCCTGATAAACGAATAAATAAAAAGCTTTGGTGGTATTTCAGTAATATTAATAGGCTTAAAGATCGAATTGATAGTTCAATAATTAAATTTTTTTCATGATTAGAAAGTTTATTTGGACAGCTGTTGAAAAATTTGGTTCACAATTAATTAATTTAATTGTACAGCTAGTATTGGCTAGAATTTTAGCTCCCGAAGCTTTCGGTCTCATAGGTTTAATACAAATTTTTATAGCTATTGCTCAGGTATTAGTTGAAGCGGGAATAGGAAATTTTATTATTCAACGGAAGGATCTTTCTAAAGATGATATTTTCACAAGTTTAAGTATTAATGTAGTAATCGCTTTTATTACTTACATAATTATTTTTTTGATAGCTCCATTTGTTGGGGAGTTTTATGAACAACCTATCGTAATTAATTTACTTCGTACTTATGCAATTGTTTTTATATTACAATCGACATATATAATCAATCAGTCTTTTGCAATTAGAAATTTTGATTTTAGAAAAGTCGCACTTATTAGTCTTTCTTCATCAATTGTAAGTGCATTATTAAGTATAACAATAGCAATTTTCTATCAATCAGTTTATGTTCTTGTTTTTCAGCAATTAATTTATCAAATTTTCAAATCAGTATTATTTTTTTTTAAAGGTGCATGGAGTTTTAAATTTTATTTTAATAAGATTTCTTTAAAAAAAATTCATTCATATTCAACAAGTCTACTCATAATCGGAGTTTTGAATCAAGTATTTAACTATGCCTATTTAATTGTTGCAGGTAAAATGTTTAGTGTTAAAGAAGCAGGTTTTTATTCGATGAGTTTAATGCTAATAGGTTACGGAGTTACTTCACTTTCAACTATTATAGAACGAGTAAGCTTGCCGATATTATCTAGGTTATTTCATTGTTCTTTAAGCGATTATAAGAAAATGCTATTTAATTTCTCACAACTCTCAATTTTATTGCTTTCAAGTTTTTCTTTTTTGATTAGTATTTATTCAGAGGAATTAACTATGCTATTTTTAGGTCCAAAATGGCATGGTGCGTCGACAGTAATGTTTTATGTTGGACTTTCTTTTTTAATGTTTCCAGTTTCAATATTAAGCTATACAATTTTCAAAACAAATGGGAAAACAAAAATATTTTTAAAATGTTCTATAATTTCTAAAATATTTATTATTGTTTCAATTGTAATAAGCTTTAATTCTTCGCTTGAAAATTTACTCTTGTCCCAAGTAATAGCTCAGTATATAAGTGCATTAATGTTTATTATTTTAGCATGTTATTCTTTAAAATTATCAGTTTTCGAATTAATAAATAATCATAGTAAATTATTTGTATTTTTAACAATGTTTTTCTCAATACAATTAATTTTTAAAACATATACAAGCTGGTTTGTAATAATGAAAATAGTTAGCGCTTTTTTCTTTACAATTTTGTTAAATAGTATATTTAAAATATACGACTTAAAATTATTATACAAAAGTTTATCATTAATTCAAACAAATCATTTCCTAGAAATAAATAATAAAAATAATTAATTTATGAGGAAGCAGTCATTATTTAATATTTCATCTCTAATTTATTTCTTTATTATTATTTCGAATTTAGGGATTATGTTAAGTTTATTTGGATTTAATAGTTTTAGATACTTAATGTATTCTCCTTTTTTATTAGGAGTTATTTTTTTGATTAAAAATAACTTTATTCTAAATAATATAGGTATTAAAAAAAATGGACTTAATACAGCATTTTTGTTGTTAATTATGAATGCAATTCTTCATTTTATGACTTTAGGTTCTAATGGTGTTTTTCAGTTAATATTCATTTTAAGCAGTATTTTACCTGTTATAACTAAAGACAATTTTCAAATTAATTGGAGGTTTTTTTCAATCATATATATATTTTCTTTTTCGATCTATTTATTTTCTAACGGATTAATTTTAAATACTTCACTAGATGCATTTTTTACATCATCTAGCTCCAACTTAGAAACTAATCAGCATCCCTTTGTATTTGGTATTTTAACATTATTTTTTTTATTTAAAAGAGACAAGTTATTTTTCCTATTAAATCTATTATTTGTTTTATTATCATTCAAACGAATTGTTTTTTTAGCTGTTATAATTTCGATTCCATTTGTTCTTTTTGAGCGGAAAAATATCAGAGTTTTAAAAAATATACGTTGGGTTTTTATGGTTATTAATATTTTATTTATACGTATTTTATATCTTTTTTCAAATGGTTATTTTGATGATATGATAGTATCGATTACAGGAATTTCTCCAGGTTATTTTTCTATGGGAAGAAATGCCATTTATAGTTTAATATTTGATTATTATGATAAATTCAATTTGTTTCAATTTTTATTTGGTAAAGGTCAAGGTGATTTATACTCTAAATCTTTAATTTTTATCGGTGAAGCCCCACACAATGATTTATTAGTTTTATTGCTGGATCATGGTGTTATTGTATTTATCGTATTCTTTTTTTTAATTTACCAAAAGAAAAATTTAATTTTTAATATTATTTATCTTAATGTCCTGTTTTTAACCGACAATGTCTTAGTATATGCTTTCTTTTTGTTTCCATTTTTTTTAATTAATACTGAAATAAATACTATTAGAAAAAATTTTAATTTATCACAATGATTGAAACGATAAAACTATTGATTTCAAATATTTAATAAATACATGAATAAAGGAATTTATTTAAGACCAATTTTTTATACCCCCAACTATTACATACTTTTAATCTAATTTTTTTTTAATATACATTCAATTACTATAGCAAATTCAAAAAATTATTTTTAAACGAAATTTCATAATGAAAAAAAAAATCTTGTTTCTGATTCATCTTCCACCACCAATACATGGTGTTTCTGTGTTTAATAAGAACATAACTGATAGCAGTAGAATAAATAATGCAATAGACAGTTCACTAATTAATATTAATTATAATACATCACTTGATCAGGTTAACAAATTTAATTTTAAGAAAGTATTAAAATATTTAAAATTGTGGTTTCAACTCTTTTATAAAATTATAAAATTTAAACCAGATTCAATTTACTATTCTATTCCACCAACCGGTAATGGTTTTTACAAAGATTTACCATTTGTTACTTTACTAAAATTTTGTAGGATTCATTGTATATATCATCTTCATGGAAAAGGAATTGATAAAGAGATTAAAAAAAATAAAATAAAATTAATTATCCATAAATGGGTTTATAGCAATTCAACTGTAATACATTTGAGTGAAACTTTAATGAATAAAGAGATTTTACCATTAAATTTAAAAAACTCAAAACTTAAGATTATTAACAATGGTATTAAATATTTCATTAAAAACTCTAAGCAAATAAATAATGTTAAAATAAATATTTTATTCCTTTCCAATCTTAGAGAATCTAAGGGGCTATTTAATGCGCTTAAAATTTTTGGTGAGTTAAAAAAATCACATAATAATATATTTTTAAATGTAGTTGGAGAATTTAGGGATTATAAAACAAAAATACTATCAGAAAGTATTATTGATGACTTAAATATACAAGATTGTGTCAAATTTCATGGCGCTAAATATCAAAATGATAAAAATGAAATTATCATGAAAAGTGATGTTCTTTTGTATCCTAGTTTAGACGATGCTTTTCCATTAGTTATTTTGGAATGTATGAGTTTTGGACTTGCAATTTATGCCTCTGATCAGGGAGGAATCCCAGATATTATTAATAGTGAATATGGAGGTGTATTCGACACAGGAGATGATTTGAAGGCAGTAGATCTATTAAATAAATACTTAAATTTAAGTAAAAATGAGAAGTTAAAAATGTCACTTTGTTCAAAAACAACTTTTGAGAATAAATATAAATTTGAAAGAGTTGAAAAAGATCTATTAAAAATTTTTAAAAATAATTAAAATATATATTGTAGTGTATTTATGAATGATTACAATGTTTTATTAAATAGGTATGGCTTTATTATTAGCTTTAATGAGCTGAGTATTAATTCATATTATAAGAAGTCTCAATACGAATTTAAATATTATAAGTAAATTATATTGTCTCAAAAATAATTTTTTCATAACCTTTCATGGAGTATCAAGTAGGTCTCAAAATTGAGTTGATTTGGATGAATCAAATAATAATTTTTTAAATTCTCAAATAGATCAAATATTTATCTTAATTATTAGTTTTAGAACAGAAGAAAAATCAATAAAATATTTATTAAATGAAACAATTAACACAGAAATTAGGTTCAGGTGAAATGATTATTCAGGAAGTATCACCACCACAATTAGGTAAAGGTATGATTTTGGTTAAAAATCATTATTCTATTATAAGTGCAGGTACCGAGGGTTCTACGGTGCAAGCGGCTCGAAAAAGTTTAATAGGTAAAGCTAAGGAAAGGCCGCAGCAAGTAAAACAGGTTTTAGATACATTAAAAAAACAAGGCCCTGTTCAAACTTACAGAGCAGTTGTCAAGAAATTGGATGCCTATTCCCCCTTGGGGTATAGTTGTGCTGGAGAGGTTGTTAAGGTTGGTGAAGGTGTGACTTCGTTTAAAGTTGGAGATAAAGTAGCTTGTGCTGGTGTAGGTTATGCAAATCATTCAGAAATTGTTAGTGTTCCAGTTAATTTAGCTGTAAAACTTAACGATCAAGAAAATCTTAAAGATGCAGCCTATAATACACTTGGAGCTATAGCAATGCAAGGAGTGAGGCAAGCCGACATGCGTTTGGGAGAATCTTGTGTTATCATAGGGCTTGGATTGTTAGGCCAATTAACTGCATTAATTCTAAAAGCTTCTGGGGTAAATGTAATTGGAATAGATGTATCTGAAGGTGTTGTAAAATCTGCGAATAATAATAATGTATGTGATTTTGCATTTACTCGAAATACGCCTGGTTTAGAGGAGAAAATTTATACAATTACAGGTGGTATTGGATCCGACGCGGTAATTATAGCTGCAGCTACATCAAGTACAGATCCAATAAATTTTGCGGGTTGTGTTGCTCGTAAAAAAGGTAGTGTAGTAGTTTTAGGTGCTGTACCTACAGGTTTTGATAGAGATCCATTCTGGTATAGAAAAGAGTTGGAGTTAAAAATGGCCTGTTCTTATGGTCCAGGGCGTTATGATTTAAATTACGAAGAAAAAGGAATAGATTACCCTGCACCTTATGTACGTTGGACTCAAAATAGAAATATGCAAGCTTTTCAGGAACTTTTGTCAACTAAGCGTATAGACATAGGTTACATGTCCACTCATGAATTTACTTTTGAAGAGGCCCCAAAAGCTTTTGATTTGATAGTGAGTAGAACTGAACCATTCATTGGTATCGCACTTAAATACGATACTAGTAAATCTCATTCTACATCAAAATTAGTTATTAAAAATAATCAAGGTACACCCACTTCAAAGGTGAAAGTATCTTTTATAGGCGGCGGGAGCTATGCACAAAGTAATTTATTGCCAAATATTCCAAAAAACACTCAAGTATCTAAAATAGGAATTCTAACAAATACCGGAACAACTTCTAAACGTGTGGCAGAGAAATTTAAATTTAATTTTTGTACAACTTTAGAAAACGATGTTCTCGACGAAAAAACCAATACGGTGTTTGTAGCAACACGTCACGATTCACACGGATTATATGTACTTAAGGCACTGGAGCAAAACAAGCATGTTTTTGTTGAGAAGCCATTGTGCTTAAAAGAATCTGAACTTGATAACATTATAGAAGCACAACAGAAATCTCAAACTGCTGTAATGATTGGTTTTAATAGACGATTTTCACCACTTACTAAGAAAATTAAAAATATTGTGGGTTCTGGACCAATGACTATGATCTATAGAATTAATGCCGGTGTCATTCCTAAAGATACTTGGATTCAAGATATAGAAGTTGGCGGTGGCCGTATTTTAGGAGAAGCCTGTCATTTTATTGATTATTTAACTTATTTGAATGGCAGTTTACCTACAAAAGTGTCTGCTCAAGTACTTCCCGATCCAGAAAATTTAAACGATACAGTAAATATTATGTTGCAGTTTGAAAACGGTTCAACAGGTGTGGTTTGTTATTATGCCAATGGTGCGAAATCTTTAGCAAAAGAATATGTAGAAGTATTTGCTTCGGGCACAACAGCTATCTTAAACGATTTTAAAGAGTTACGTGTTTATGGAAAAGGGAAACCTTCAAAGATAAAATTATTAAATCAAAATAAAGGTCAAAAAGAGATGGTAGAAAGTTTTGTCAATGGTATTATTACCAAAGGGAATGCTCCTATATCATTTTCAGAAATTGTGGCAGTAACCAAGGCTAGTTTTAAAGTGTTAGAATCAATTTCAGAGAACGGTGCACAGATAAAAGTTTAATTATGGAAATAAAATCATTTTTAAAATTAAAAGCTTATTGCGAGAAAGAGCAATACAAGGGCTGGGACCCTTACGATGGCTTGAATTCTAAAATTTTTAGAGTGCTACCATTTAAGTATTGGGATTTAGCGCGCTTGGCTTGGATTCAAGGATTTAAACGTAGTCCTATTAATTTTAGAAAACTGTTATTAGTCCCTAAACAGTATAATGCCAAAGGTATCGGGTTATTTTTGATGGGCTATTGTAATTTGTATGAGTTGGCATTAAATGGGGAGACTGCTTTTGGTAAGCCTAAGATCTTACTATCAAAAATTCATGAGTTAGCCAATTTATTAAATGATCTTAAAAACACAAACTATTCTGGAGCTTGTTGGGGTTATAATTTTGATTGGCAAGCCAGACGATTATTTTTATTTCCTGCTTTTACGCCAACTGTAGTTGCTACTACCTTTTGTACCGAGGCTTTATTTAAAGCTTATGAACTTACTAAAGTAGAGAAATATAAAAACTTAGCATTATCAGCAGCTAATTTTGTTATGAAAGATTTAAATAGAACATCTCATCATTCTGGTTTTTTGTTTTCTTATAGCGCATTAAATGGTAATAATACAGTATATAATGCGTCTTTGTTAGGTGCTAAATTATTAAGTTTGAGTTATAAATATTCGGGTAATGAAGATTATAAAAAAACAGCAGAACAAGCAGTTAGGGCGGCATGTGAGGGACAAAATAACGATGGCTCTTGGTTATATGGTTTGTTACCAGTGCAGTCATGGGTAGACAGCTTTCACACAGGTTATAATTTAGATGCTATAAGTACATATCAAAATTGTACAGGAGATAATCAATTCAGTTCTAATCTAAAAAAGGGGTTTGCATATTATATTACTAATTTTTTTGAAACAAATGGAACTCCTAAATACTTTAATAATAAAACTTATCCCATAGATATTCATTGTCCAGGGCAATTGTTTGTGACGCTATCTAAATTGAATCAATTTAAAATGTATAAAGATTTAGCTTCTAAAGTCATTATTTGGTCTATTAAAAATATGCAATCTAAAGAGGGTTATTTTTATTATCAGTTAAAAAAAATATGGAGTTCCAAAATACCATATATGCGTTGGTCAAATGCATTTATGTTTAATTCCATGACTTTTTATTTTAAAGAAAATTTAAAAAATTAATATGAAGATAGGAATACTCATCAAAAATTTTAAATTATTAGGAAATTGGGAGTTAAGAATAATTGATGAAATTATTAAAAGTCCGCATCTTGAATTAGTATTATTAATTCAAGATGGTAGAAAAGGCTATGATAGCCCCAAAAGTTTAAAAGCTAAACTAAGAAGATTGTTTAAGTCAAGAAATTTGATTGGAACATTATTATTTAATCTACAGCTAAAAGTTGAAATTAAATTATTTAAAAAAAAGTTAACCGTAAATAAATCAAAAATTATTGAAGAGCTTAATAAAGTCAACAAAATTGGGGTAAAACCTTTAAGGAAAGGCTATTTAGATATTTTTGATAAAAATAGTGTTAAAGAAATCGAAAAATATGATCTTGACATCATTTTACGTCATGAATTTAATATTATTAGAGGTGAATTATTAAATGTCCCAAAATATGGTATTTGGTCATTTCATCACGCTGATAATTCTATTAATAGAGGCGGCCCTCCCGGATTTTGGGAAATAGTTTTTAACCAATCTTCAGTTGGTGTTACTTTACAGAAATTGACTCCTGAATTAGATGGTGGTCTCGTTATAGATAAAGCATTTTATAATCCTCACTGGTCAGTTATAAAGACAAGTCAAGATATTTATGAAGGTTCTGTTTCATTATTATTTAAGAATATTAGAAAACTTCGATATGATAAATTCAATCCAAAAAGCTCTGAATTGTATTTTAATCCCTTATATAAAGTACCTAAATTAGGATTTGTACTCAAATATTTATTTAATTTTTATTTTAAAATAACCCATAAAATTTTACAAATAATTAATTATCGAATTTTTGGCACTAGATATAATTGTTGGACACTTTTCATTGGGAAAGGTAGTTTTCTTGATTCAACTTTGTATAGATTGAAGCCTGTAAAAATGCCCAGGAATGAGTTTTGGGCAGACCCTTTTATTTTCAAACACAAAGACAAGAATTATATATTCTTTGAGAACTACGATTATAAAACTAAAAAAGGTAAAATTTCTTGTGGTAGAATAAAAAATTCTCAATTAGTTGATGTTGATGATGTAATTGAAAAAGAATACCACATGTCATATCCATTTATTTTTAAAGAAAATGAAGATGTATTTCTCATTCCTGAAACTTCTGAAAATAATCGATTAGAAATATATAAATGCGTTGACTTTCCTTTCAATTGGGAATTACATTCAACAGTTTTTGAAGGTGAGAAAATAATAGATGCGTCAGTTTATATTTGTAAGAATAAAAATAAATGGTTATTTCTAAATAAATCAGCTGGTATTAATGCACCAGATAACAGCGATCTATATATTTATAAAGTAAACTCCCCAGATTTTAAAGAGTTAGAACCTCACAAAAATAATCCGGTAATCATCAACTCCAAAGTTGCAAGAAATGGTGGTGGCATTTTTGAGTACAAAAATGAAACTTATAGACCATCTCAAGCTAATATTGATGGTATTTATGGACGTGGTTTAAATATCAATAAAATAAAAAAATTGACTATTAATGAATACGTTGAAGAAACTATTATTACAACACAACCAAACTTTGATAAAGGACTTATTTCTATGCATCACTTACATCAATCAAATGATATTTTTGTGATTGATGCTGCTTATAGGAAAAAATACTAATAATAAATAACAAGTATTCAATTAGCTAACTTTATTAGTTATTAATCTTAAAATTAATATATTTTAAGTTTTTAATCTATAATTTACTAATTGATGAATAATTCAGAAATTATAGTTTTAATGAAATCAGAATCTATAAATGGAATCAATGTATTTGCCCCACAATCATCTAAAAATTTAGTTGATTATGCTCTAGATAATAAAAAAATTTTAGTAGCTGTTAATGCAGAAAAAATACTACACGCCACAGATCAAAGCCGCAATATTATTAATCGTAATTTAGGTTATCCTGATGGTATAGGTGCAGTTTGGGCATTGCAAAAAAAAGGATTTAGGGATACGGTAAAGATTCCTGGCTGTGAATTGTGGTTAGATATTATATCGCATACCTATAAAAACAAGTCTTTTTATTTAGTAGGCGGTAAACAACAAGTTATAGATGAGACTGTTGAAAAATTAAAAAAAGAGTTTAAAGAAATTAATATCCTCAATTATCGTAATGGCTATATTAAAACTGAGCTAGAAAAAATTGATTTAATTCATGATATTAAAACCTTAAAACCCGATGTGGTCTTTGTAGCCATGGGATCCCCAAAACAAGAATTGTTAATGGAGGAAATGCAAAAAACCCATAATGCTACTTACCAAGGACTTGGTGGAAGTTTTGATGTTTATACCGGTCATGTGGAGCGCGCGCCACAATGGTGGGTAAAGTCTAACCTAGAGTGGGCGTATCGATTGATTAAACAACCCTCAAGGATAAAAAGACAAATACATTTATTTCGATTTTTTGTGCTATTAAACTTAAACAAGTTATAAATTTATTAGACTTAAAATTAGCTAGTCTAGTATTAGTTTATGAAAAAGTAAATATATCATGTTGGCTATTTGAGACTACGGACTGTAGTCTCAATTAATTTGTAACTAATTGATTTTCAGTATTTTATATTATTTTAGATAGATATTTCATTACTAAACGGCCATGAGTTTTTCAAATTCATAAACTTACTGAGTAACTTAAAAGGTTCTCTTATGGTGTTTGATTTTATGAATCATAACACCATCTTCAACAGATTTTACTCTCTTTGTTAAACTTTCTGAGTTACCTTATCATATCACCTTCCTTTTGTCTAGAAAATTGATTTTTTTATACATAATGATAATTCCGATAAATTTCACATATTTACTAAAGGTTTAAAAAGATCTTTACAGGGTTTGTTAATAGTAGACCAGTACAAGAAATAATTAAATACTCCTTCATCCCTTTTTTTCAAAAATTTGCAACCTAAGAAAATTAAGGGATTTCCAATATAGCCATTAATTTATGGTTAAGATATAATTTTTCTTTACCCACTTTTTCAGAAATTAAAAAACCAAATTTTTCTAATTCCATCAAATAATTACCTACGGTTTTTGGTGTCCCTAATTTAGCATCAATTAAAAACTGTCGTTTCGTATAAGGCAACCTAAATAG
>Ga0206126_10002246_pt1 | contig 21491 bp, 21 predicted proteins | sample Helgoland_Spring_5_FD_148621 | JGI IMG/M metagenome (GOLD analysis project Ga0206126, IMG submission 148621) | Pelagic subsurface seawater microbial communities from Kabeltonne, Helgoland, North Sea - Helgoland_Spring_Bloom_20160412_1 | ecosystem: Environmental > Aquatic > Marine > Epipelagic ...
CAGTGCCTTTGATAACGGTTTGTCCCAATGACACTTGACCATCGCCTGCAATCACAACTTCACCGTCTTTTTTGACGCCGATGATTGTGGTTCCATGCCAACCGGGGAATTCGTTCGTAGCCATGATTTTTACTCCTATTGTGATAGTATATGAAAACTGTCAGCCTGTTTCGCAAGTTGGAAACGAAAAAAGAGGACGATGTGCCTAAAATAGATGGTCTTCGCGCTTCTACATCCCGATGCTTTTCCACTCTTGCAGCACATGCTGGCCTTGATGGTGGTGTTTATTCCTGTGGCTCCGAGTGGATCAAAAACGAAGAAAATCGTTTACATATAGTCCAACGTTATGATGGTGACGGAGTGGCTTCTGTCATCTTGAAACATGCATTTTTACCTTCAGATCCAGCCGAATTTCCACAAATATTGACGGCCCATCAACAAGCATACAACGCCTTGGAAAATCGCGATGATGTAGCGGTCCCAAAAGTGTTAGCGCAAGATGTGGCGCAACAAGCCTACCTTATGGAATTTTCGCATGGCACTACATTTTTAGACCTGTGTCGCGGGGCTGAGGATCATGGTCCACTTTTGCGTAAAGCGGGGGCATGGATTGCGGCCTACCACGCTGGCACCTTCAAAGAAGAACGCGCGTTTCAGCCTAAATTCATGGCACGCCATATGTTGCATCTTGTAAATCAAATGGAATGTGGTGAACGAAAAATTCACGGTCAGAAAAAGTTTATTGAATTGGCGAAGAAACTGACCAGTGATGTTGGATCTGCCGAAGGCTATATTGGCAAGGTGTCCGCCAAACATGGGGATCTGAACGCGCATAACCTTTTGATGTCAGATCATGCGACAACAGGGTTTGATTTCATGGGCAAAAGTGATGCGCCTGTCGCCTATGATATTTCGCGGTTTTTGCTTAGCTACATGCAATTTGTCGGAGATGTTAATGCGCTGCCTGCAGGACATGTGTTGCCACCTGATATGATGGATGCCTTCTGGGAGGGGTATGATTTCATCAACCCTAACGATCCGACGGTCAAATTCCTAATGAAGACGCAGGTTTTGACAGATTGGAACCGATTGTCCGGTGGGGCGAATGTTCAAAGCTCTGTTCGCTTTGCGCGGATCAAAAAAATAGCGCGCCAAGTATTTGCCTGACGCGCTATTCTGAAATTAATGTTGTGCGGTCTTAGATTGACTCTTCGATCCAGCTTTTCAACGCAGCCTTCGGTTTTGCGCCTGCCATGTTTGCTACAACTTGGCCGTCTTTGATGACGAACAGAGCAGGGATGCCACGGACACCCATTTTAGCAGCTGAATTTGGATTGCTATCTACGTCGATTTTGACAATTTTGACCTTGCCACCCAGCTCTTCAGACAATTCTTCGAGGGACGGACCGATTTGTTTACAAGGGCCACACCATTCTGCCCAAAAATCAACAACAACTGGGATGTCTGAATTTGTGACTTCGGCTTCGAATTGTGCGTCTGATACTGCAACGGTTGCCATTTGGCTTCTCCTCAAGGGGCTAATTTGTTGGTTGGGAACCTATGTACCCAGTGCTCAAAGGTCAAGATATGTTGATGTCTTTAGCGCTTGAGACACAAGATCGTGTGGTAGTGGCATTAAGCTTTGTGTGTTGGTCCACAAAATAGCGGTTTCGATCTCATGATCGGGATAAATTTCACGTAATGCCCAGGCATAGGCACCCATTTGACGAAGCAAACCAATTGGGCAATCCCCGGCTGAATGGGGGATGGCGCGGTTGGTTTTGAAATCGATCGCGGTGATCTTATTGTCGGTGATCAATAAGCGGTCGATCGTGCCATGAATGCGCTGCGATCCGATGGGAGCTGTGATCGAAACCTCTGCCAAGGTGTCAGGTGCAAAGACATGGGCCAAATCAGGCCTATCCAAAACGGCAACTGCCTCGGCCTTCGCTTGGGTTCGCAGGGTGTCTGACAACCCAAAATCCTGTTCATTGGATTTATGCGGGTGTTCTAGATGCCAGTGCACCAAGCTGCCGTATGAAAGGGCGGTGTCCTCATCCATTCCCAGCTCATCTGAAAGGGCTTTGGCACCGCCCAGATCAGAAGGGGAAAGGGTTTTGGTTGCCTCAAAAGGGTTGGCAGGTTTTTGAGTATAAAGCGTCTCTAATATAGGGATATTTGTCGAAGTTATCGTCTTCTGTTTAAAAAAAAGTGCATCCCAATCGCCGTGTTCAACCCGCAGGATCGGGCCAACTTCGGGCATGGACGCATCCACCGCACCGGCATGTTCCATCGCGCCCTGAACAGTGTGGTACCATGACGGTTCGCTCTTACCTAAATCACCTGCCGCGGCCACGATCAGCCATTTCTCTGCGCGGCTCAACGCCACATAGAGCAGGCGCAGTTGTTCATTGCGCTGGGCGTCCTTCATCTCTTCCAATGCGTCTTGCATTGTCTTGGGCGTTTCGCCATCTCGCGCTTTCCAAACGGGGACATCACCCATTTTGATCACTTCGCTTTTCACCTGAATGTTGCGTTTACCAGTGTCAGGCAAAATCACGATGGGCGCTTCAAGACCCTTTGATCCATGCACCGTCATCACGCGAATTTGGTCTGAGGCGCTGTCGATTTGGCGTTTTATGTTCAGATCATCGGCCTTCATCCAGACGATGAACCCTGTCAGGCTAGGAACCGCTGTGCGTTCATATGCCAGCGCTTGGGACAGCAATGCATTAATGCCATCTTCTGCCTCTGTGCCCAAACGCCCTAACAATCTGCGCCGCCCACCGTGTCGGGTCAAAATACGTTCGATCAGATCGTAAGGGCGTAAGAAATCAGCATTGTCGCGCAGATCGCGTAGGACGGGTACGGTATCTGGGAAATCATCTGTGCGAACACGCAGATTTTGCCATAGATGTTCTTGGGTTCTGCGATGTGCCACGTCGAACAATTGTTGTTCGCTCCACCCAAACAGCGGGGATTTCAACACGGTGGCAAGGGACAGGCTGTCTTCGGGGGTCGCCAAAAAGGACAGTAACGCACCAAGGTCACGCACGGCCAATTCAGCGCCAACCTTTAGCCGATCGGCTCCCGCTATTGCGAGGTTATGAACTTTGCAGGCGCGAATGATCTCAGAAAATAAGGCAGAGCGACGTTGCACAAGGATCAGGAAATCACCGGCCGTAATAGGGCGCTTGATCGTCGTACCCTTTGGTCCGTCATCAGGAATAGTATGTTTGTCGTTAATTAGTCTGGCGATGGAGCGGGCAATTTGATCCGCCAAAACCACTGTGTGGTGCTGTTCGCTGCGTCGATCGATGGGATCGAACCAATCACGTTCATCATCGTCTTTGATGGGTTCGATGACAGGCCACAGGTCTACACGACCAGGCAGGTTGGATTTAAATGCGATGTGCTTTGAATCCTGCACAAACCCAGCTTGGGTTTTGTTGTCAAAGGTCTGATCCACCATCCGCAAAATTGCGGCAGAGGAACGGAATGAAAAATCCAATGTTGTTTCTTGGAAAGGCGCATCAATGGCTGCGAACTTTTCCTTAAACTCATTCTGCATCCGGTCAAATTCACGCGGGTCTGCCCCTTGGAATGAATAGATGGACTGTTTTTTATCTCCAACAACAAACAAGGTGCGTTTGACATCTTCGCGCGCACCATCACCACTTGAGAATTCCTCGGCCAGTTTGCGGATCACATCCCACTGGTCTGGGCTGGTGTCTTGGGCCTCATCCACAAGAATGTGATCGATCCCGCCATCAATGCGGAACAACACCCACGCGGCCACTTTTTCATCATTTAAAAGGTGCCGTGCCTTTAGGATCAAATCGTCAAAGTCCAACCAGCCACGCACGAGTTTGGCCTGTTCGTATTTCCCAACGAAGGCATGGGCAAAGTCGTGTAAAACCTGTGTTCGACGCGCAGACTGAAGGGCCAAACGTCTATCTCGCGTATCTTCGATCCGCAGCATGAATGCCTCCAATTGGGGCATCAATGCTTCAACATTGTGTTGGGTCGCTTTGGTCGGAAACGTCCCTAACTTGACTGAAAACGGATCTTTGGCACCGCCACCAGTTAGAAAAACACTTTCTAAAATGGGCAGAGATTTAAGGGACAATGTGCCCAACATCTTCAGCTTTTCACCAGCCTTACCGTCATTGCCACCTTTGGCGATTAAAACGGGGATCAGCTGATCTAGCAGCTGCCGTTCACCACCTTGAAACGCCAACCCTTCAATTCCTGCCTCGTCCAATCCTGCGGCCTGGCCAAACAGTGCAAGGCAATCATCCCAAGCCAGTGGATTTGCAAATGCAGCACGGTGGCCCACAATTTCTTGGGTCAATCGTAAGAAATCTTCGCCTGAATATTGGTTGGCAAGTGCTGCAACTAATCTAGCGTCTGGCCCGTCTGCCATCATATCCACGATCTCACCGCGCAACATGTCAGCTGCGCGTTCTTCGATTTCTTTGAATTGTGGACTTACGTCGGCCTCCAACGGAAAACGGCGTAGAAGTGAGGCGCAGAATGAGTGAATGGTTTGGATTTTCAATCCACCAGGGGTCTCAATCGCACGGGCAAACAACGTGCGTGCATCGCGCAATTGATCGCCATCCGGATTGTGAATCACACCTAATTCGGTCAGGGCATGGCGCAATTCTGTATCGGGCAACATGGCCCAATCGCCCAGACGTTTGAATAGACGGTTTTGCATCTCTGATGCGGCGGCCTTGGTGTAGGTCAGGCATAGGATATGTTGCGGCTGTACCTTGTCCAATAGCAAACGGGCCACGCGGTCCGTCAGAACGCGGGTCTTGCCTGAACCTGCGTTGGCTGCAAGCCATGTAGACGTGGTTGGATCTGCCGCGGCCAATTGGCGGCGCGTAGCTTCATTCGGTGTTATCATGTCAAATCCTCTGGCACAGGAATATCGGTGCCGTCCCATTCTCCAAACCGCGCAAGGTGATCGTAATCACCGCGCTCCCGTTCGCTTTGGATTGTGCGCTGCGAGGTAAAACCCTGCTCAATGGACAAATAGGCGCGGATTAGTTGCGCAAGTTCATCCAGAACCTTCGCAGGCGGTTCTTTTTTCAAAGGGGCGCGGACCTCGACAGGCTTGCTTCCCAGACCAATAAACACTGCTTCTGTCACCGTGTTCACACCCACATGTCTAAAACTGCCTTGTTCCATCATTGCCGCTTCGATCAGCAATTGTTTGTCGAACTTGGCCTGTTGTTTTTCAGTCGGGGGTGTACCGGTTTTGTAGTCAAAGATTGCAACGCTATCGGGACCGGTTTGGTCAATCCGATCCGCATATCCGGTAAGGGTGAAGCCAAGTTTGGGCATGCTCATGACACCCTTGGCTTGCTTTTCAAATGCAATTGGTGTGCTGCGGGCTTGGCGCTCTGCTTCTCTGGCGACAAACCAATCTGTAACGCGCGATAGCTTTGCTAACCAAAGCGCACGGGTCGCAGGCCAAGGCACGTCGCGGCTCAACACGTCTGTGGCAACTTTCATCAAGTGTGTTGAGGTCAGCAAAGACGGATCTGCCATTATGTCTTTAACGAACACCTCCATAACGGAGTGGATCAAAATACCGCGCATAGGTGCGTCTGGGGATTGTACGATTGGATTCAGGGCACGCAGCTTCAATGTGTGCTTAGCATAAACTGCGTAGGGGTCGCGGATGAGGCGCTTGATTTCTGTCACGGATAGGGCATGAGGGCGCGCAGCGATCGGTGGACGTGGGGAAGGACGATGGGCACGATCAACGGTTGTAGGTTTCTCTAGCACTTTAGTCTTGGCCAACCATTCATCGCCTTTCGCGATCATTTCCTTCAACACTTCGGGCCCATCAAGTGTGGGCAAACCGCCCAACAAGTTCTGCAAGCGGTTCAGCCAGCGAGAGGGCACAGTTTCTGCATCGTCAGACCGTACAGACCGCGTGATCCAGACCTCTTCTGCGGCAACGGCCTGCTGAAAATCGTGTGCAGACAGACCAATGCACCGCTCGGGCAGCAACAAACCCGCCTGATTGCGCAGGGCGCGGTTTAACCACGGATCGGGTTTGGGGGCTTCGGGCCATGTGCCCTCATTCAACCCGCCCAAAATGACCAAATCAGCCCCTTGAACTCGGGCTTCAAGGGTACCCCAAATCATGATGCTTGTATGAGGCGCATCGCGGTCGCGCACTTCTTCGCCTGATAACAAAGCACCCACCAGATCAACGTAGTCAGAGGCGGACATTTCGCCACCGTACTCCCCGTGTTCTGTTAGGGTGTCCATCACTTTGCGGGCCTTTTGACCTGCGGATTTCAACCACAATTCACCCGTGGTTTCGCCCATAGGCCCTGATGCTATCGCTTCGGCCACTTGGATGTGCAAGGCGGTCCAATCGGCCAAGCTGCGGTCGCCTGTGAAATGCAGATTGCAAAACGTCTGACCAACCCAATCCGCCCAATCGGTGAGTGTGGTTGGTGGGTCTAATTTGGCTGCTGCTTTTTGCGCGACCTCTGACACCCCTTCAGCAGTGGGATAAGGTAGCCCATCTCGGCGAATTCGCAGTTCGATCCGTTGAGTGTTTAATTGGTGTAACCCGCGATCATCACCGCTGTGGGTCATCGGATGTTTTAGCAATGTCAGCAACGATTCAGTATCTAACAACCGGGAAAACAACCCACCCACATGGCGCAGAAACCGCCCGGGTGGGGATAGATGTAGCGGTGAACCCGCGCTGTCATCTGGCAGAATATCCCAACGATCCAATGCGGCAGACACTTGTCGCGTTAACATTCGATCAGGCGTAATAAGTGCTGCGGTTTGGCCGTCTTCCGCAGCCTTACGCAGACGCATCGCAATGGCCAATGCCTCATCGCGCGGCGTTTCAGCCTGCAGCAGTGTGACGCCTTTCAACCCTTCAGCAATACCAGTCAAATGCGGACCTTCAGACAACCACGCATCTGTGACAGGCGCTGGGCGTAGAGCAAGGGAAACCAGCTTATTACGGGCTGGGGCGGCAGGCGCGTCATCTGCCCATGGGATCACGTCATCTGACGACTTTTCCAACGACAGTAGTAGTTTGTGAAAACGGAACTGCGGGTGGTCCTCCGATAGCATCGCGTCAGACAGGCTGGTCCACACATCTGTTGGCATATCAAAATCAAAACCGGGCAGGATCACAGCACCATTTGGTAGTCTTGCGATGGCTTGCATCAGCATCAATGTCGTGCCGCGTGATCCTGTTGAACCCGCAAGAATAATGGGATGCTTTGGCGGGGTGTGTTCCCAACGCTCAACCAAATTTTGCACTATGATCCGTTGGCGTGCTTCGGTATCGGGCGTGTCTTGGGACAGGTCGATGTAGGATTGCGCAATATTGATGAACGTTTTTGCGCGCTCCCAGTGGCCTGATTGATCCGTGACATCGAGGTTCGCAATGGTTTCGGCAGAAACACCTTCCCCCTGCATCTCGTCCATTAAAGTGGCAAGGCTGTCAGCAAGGTCATAAAGCGATGCGCGCGCGGCAAAGCTTTGCTCGCGTTCCAGTAAATTGGCGACAAGCTGTACCAATTCCAAACGACGCTTAAGTGCGGAATTGGATTTGGGTACATCGAGATCTGGCAGCAGATCCTCGATCTCGTTCAGCATCCGAATACGCGGCAATAAAAGGGCAGGACCCGCATCAAACAAATCCCGCATACGGCGTGCCATACGACGGGTGTTTACGATGATTTCGACCTGCGCCATCTCGTGGGGTAGGCGACCCTCCATCCGTTTGATCAGGCCATTTACTAGCGATTTTGGGAAATCTACGCCGTTGGGGATGCCAAACAGATGCGAAGGGTTTTGGGGATCAAACATTCATCATCTCTTCTGCCTGTGCGATGCCTTCAGGGTGTCCAACGTCGCACCAGTTGCCATCATATGAAATGCCAAAAAGACGATCGTTTTTTAGCATTTTGTTCCAAATGACGTTCAATGAGAACGATGGCTCTTTGACAGTCTTGAGAAGGTCGGTCTTAACAATCTGAATGCCGCCATAAACAACACCTGACCCACGCGCCAAACGGCCATCGGGTGCAATTGTGAAATCGCCATCACCAGAATAACCAACAGTTTGCGCGACAGGGACACATACCAACAGAGCATCCATTTCAATCGGATCCCAAACGTCCAACGCCTGTTGTAAAGGATTGGCCCCTTTCCAAATAGCGTCTGTATTCATGGTAAATACCGGATCGGTTCCAAGAACAGACAACGCATTGCGCAACCCTCCACCGGTTTCCAAAACAATAGGTGTTTCGGTGATGGTCTGAACCTCTGTTCCATTCAGATGATCAACCAACATATGAGGAAGGTAATGTAGGTTTGCGACAATGTTTTTGGGGGTGATTGCGCGGGCCAAATCGATTGAGTGATCAATCAGCGCCTTACCTCCAACCTGAACCAATGGTTTGGGTTGATGGGCGGTCAAATGTTTCATCCGCGTGCCAAAGCCCGCAGCGAAAAGCATTACAGATGTGGAACGGTCGCGCATTTTGATTTCAACTTGGCTAAAATGGTTTCTTCTGGAAATGGAAGGTCGTTTAGAACCATGCCTGCGATCGAAGACAGTGCTGGATGGGCCAAATTTGCCTCTATATGTGACCAAACACGGGGAATAAGATCAACGTAATGTGCTTTGCCATCACGCATACAAAGACGGGCAAAAACACCTAATATGCGTAGGTTGCGCTGCGCACCAAGTAAGGCATAAGCTGTTTCAAATTCATCGGGGTTCAGATTGTTTTGCGCGATGTAACGGGCCTTCATCTGTGACTGAACTGCAGGTGACACATCGCGGCGCGCGTCTTGCAAAACAGACACCAGATCATATGCAGGATGGCCAAGCATTGCGTCTTGAAAATCAAGCAACCCAACCGAGTTAACTCCGTTTCGTTCGGGCATCCAAAGAAGGTTTTCAGCATGGTAATCACGCTGGATCAAAACTTGGGGTTCGCATTCTAGGGGGGTAAGAAGCTGACTGAATTTGGTTGAAAATACAGTGTTTTTTGCAGGATCTATTTGACCGGTGGAACCCAGAACATACCATCCATAAGCAAGCGCGGCCATTTGCGTCATGACCTCAGTGTTATATGAGGCAAGCGGCGGAAAGGGTGCTTTGTGCAAATGGGTTAAGACATCAACAGCAGCCTCGTAAAGCGGGACCTCAAGTTTAGGCGATACCTCTAAAACCCGCGCAAACAGGTCATCGCCAAGATCTTCTAAGATTAAAAAACCTTTATGTTCGTCTTGCGCATAGATGCTGGGTGCATTCAGTCCGATTGCATCCAAGTGCTGCGCAATTTTAACAAAGGGACGAATATCTTCATCTTTTTCTGGCGGTGCATCCATCAAAATTGCGGTAGTGCCATCAACATGCGTTAACCGATCATACCGTCGATTAGATGCGTCGCCGGCCACTGTCACGCGCTGGGCATTGCTCCACTGGGTTGTATCCAGAAATTCGGACATAGCTGCTTGGCGATCAATCATTGCGCCATCCCTTGGTTTTTGCATCCCACTTTGGGTCATCCCACTTCGCGATCAGCACACGTGAATCCAAGGTGCTTGAAGGCGTCAATTCGATATGAAGCGCATCAGTTGGGGTATAGCTTCCTAATCTGTCAGGCCATTCAATCAGGCAAACGGCTTCGGCCATGGCATCAAACAGGCCAAGCTCTTCGATCTCTTGTTCTGCACTTAAGCGGTAGAGATCTGAGTGCCAAACTTCACCAACGGCTGTGTCATACGTCTGCACAAGCGTGAATGTTGGAGAGGGTACGTCTTCGTCCACAGTCAAAAGAGATTTGATAAACGAACGTGCAAAATGAGTTTTGCCAGCACCAACCTCGCCCAACAGTAAAACTGTGTCACCAGATTGCACATTTTGGGCAAGAATACTTGCAAGGTTTGCGGTTGCCTCCGCGTCCGCCAGATGAATTTTCAAGTTGCTGTTTGCCATAGCGCCTATGGTGGCGTGGGTGTGACCTCGCTGCAAGTCAAATTGGTCTTATTCCTGCAGTTCTCGGCTCTTTTCAGCGGTACCATGGGTAACGGCTGGTTCGGTTTGGAAAATCAGCATAGTGGCACCCAAAGCAACGGGCTTTAAAGAACAAGAGAACACATCGCCGTTTTTCCATTTCATTTCGCGGGTAGAAGGCGATTGGGGGCCAATCTTCATAACAAAATCACGGATGTCAGCCCATGCGGGGTTAGGTTGGCTTTGGCGTTGCCAATCTTTGAGCGCGTCCAAAATAGTTACATCAACAAAAGCGATCTCGGGGTCGAATTTCCACATTTCGCGGTAAGCCTTATTGCAAAACTGGAGAACCCCAATTGAGGAAAATACAACCATTCCAATAACAAAGGTGTTCATCATGGATTGACCAATAGCCAACTCAGCGCGAAAACCACGCGCCAATGAAACTTCAGCGCTGATATCTTCGATAAGAAATGCGATTGCCCCATCGGGGTGAGGTCGCCCCGAAATTCGATAGGTCTGCCCTGTTCCTAGGCTCCAGTTTTCTTGATAACTTCCATCAGTTGCGGCCTTGATAACACTTGCCAATTCTTCGCGCTATGAGTGGTAATTTTTGGGTTCTGGCATGACTTGATTGTCGCGTAATCGGTCAAAGAATGACAGCAGGTCAGGCCGTGTCGACAAAAACTCCACCGGTAATTTCGATAAATCAACAAGTGCAGGATTGAATAAGGCCAACTGCCCATTTCGGTCAAAAATTGCCAACCCAGTCGACAAGTGCGCAAAGGTTTTGGCAAGAGTTTGAACAAAATTGCGTTGGGCAATTACGGCGTTGATATCAATCGCATGACAAATAATGCCGCTGTCCGATTCAACACAGGAAATATCGTACCAAAGTTGTTTTTCATCGATAGCAGAGGAAATTGATGTCCGCCTACTTTGGAGTGGGTTACTGGTCTGTGCTTCAATATCAAATAGGGGCTGGATTACTGAGGGGTCTTTTTCAAATATTCTTTGATAGAGGTGCCCATAGGCATTATTATGCCAGCAAACTTCACCCGCCTTATCGATCTGCCATATCGGATACGGTGCGGTAGTGCCTGCCAAACTTGTCACCATCACTTCAGCTTCGAGTGATCTGATTTTCTGCCGGGCTTCCAGAGGCAAGGTTTTTTGGTCGATGATCTGAACATGGGTAGCATCATCAATTTGTCAGATCTCTAGCTTTGCAAGATCGGTGTCGTTTTGTGATGACATCATAATAGTTTCTTATTTTTTGTGGGTTCTGCGGGAAAGCTGGGGAATTGCTGCGTCAAGCGCGCCCTTAGTGCAGCCCAATCGCTGCCTACTCCGCCAAATCGTTCAATTCGAAGTCCCGCTTCTGAGGCGTGCTGTAAGGCCTCGCCCTTGAACAAAAACGAGACCTCATCTGACGGATCGCTTCGGGGATTTTCCGAAGTCCTAATAAGGGCTTTGTTCATATACCAAAGAGCAATAGCCGTACTGATCGGAGCGGTAGCGAAAATTATAAGGACATTTACAAGTGACATTCGAACCAAACCCCAATACGCCTTCTCGAATATAGTGTCGGGGCAATTTTTTAACGGTTCGTTAATTACTTAACAGTGCCAAGGTCTCAACTTACAATTTTCTGGTTTTCGCCAATTGGGATAGCGTTGCTGCCATGGCGAGCATCGATCGCTTCACGTGGCCACTTTACCTCAACAATTGCGCCAGTGTGTACACCTTGCTCTTGCGTCATCATGTATGGATCAGATCCGTTTGCAAAACTCAGCTCAGCACCAGATCTTTCTAGCAAGGTCTTGGCAATAAATAAACCTAAACCCATACCTTCATACCCTGGTCGATCCTGAGCTTCGGTTGGCGTTTTGCGACGCCCAACAAAAGGATCACCAATGCGTCCAATTAAATGAGGCGGGAAACCTGTGCCATCATCAACGATCCGGATTGAAATTGTGTCGGTAGTCCAATGCCCTTCGACCCAAACATTCTTGCTGGCGAAGTCGACAGCATTTTGCACGAGATTACGCAAACCGTGAATAATTTCTGGTTTGCGCAAAATTGCGGGTTGGCTCATCTCCACACCAGCCAATGGGTCGTGCGAAAAATGTACAGCTTTGCCTCGATGGGCGTGGGGTTCTGCTGCCTCCGCGATGACCGTCATCAGGGGCGCTTGGCGCAGGTGTAAATCGTCTTTTCCTGCCTGACCCATATCGCGTAAAATATCGCGACATCTGTTGGCCTGCTCACGGATCAATGCGGCGTCTGCGCGTAAATCTTCGCGATCCTCCAATTCGTCCATCAATTCTGAGCTGGCCAGTTTGATCGTAGCAAGAGGAGTTCCCAACTCATGGGCCGCAGCAGCGACAACGCCGCCTAAATCAGTCAACTTTTGTTCCCGCGATAGGGCCATTTGAGTGGCGGTTAGCGCATCGGACATAGAGTGCATTTCAGAGGTAATCCGGCGCGAATAGGCCCCGATAAATACAATGGCGATGACCAATGCGATCCAGTTCCCAAACAGGAAAACATCGGGCACGCGCAGGATAAACCCTTGGTCTGTTTTGAGTGATAGATGGAACCTGGACAGTAGCGTCACCATGGCAATTGCAGTACCACCAGCCAGCAAGGTTGATCGCGTCGTAAGAACGGCAGCCGACACAGTAACTGGACCCAACAGTAGCAATGCAAACGGATTGTGCATGCCACCAGAAAGGAACAACAAGAACCCCAATTGCAGCAAATCGAACATGACCATGGATAGGTTTTCGCGTTCAGACAGGCGCTTGTTTTCTGGAAAGACAAATGCAGCGACCAGGTTCCCAATAACTGAAAGACCCACGGCAAAGTAACAAAGACCCAATTCCAACTGCAATCCGTAGACATATTGCCCCACTAAGATTGCGATTAATTGTCCCACAATGGCCACCCATCGCAGGAAAATCATCGTTCTAAGCCTTATCCAGTTGGATCTTTGCTGTTCGGTGAAAACGCTAAGGTGGGAATCAGGCATGGGCTCACTATTTCTTTGATTGCGCAGGATAGGTGGACTGTTATCAATCCAGCATTGTTAAACAGTACTAACATACAAGGCGAATAACATGTCACGTATCATCGCACCCATTGCCGCAATTGCCGCAGCTGTTTTAGTTGGAGGCTCTTGGTTGGCAACCCGAGATACCAATCCAGATCAATTTGCACAGTGTCGCGCATCCTCGGTCGCGGGTGAAACAGCCATTGGTGGACCTTTTGAATTGGTGAATGCCAAAGGGGAAACAGTGACCGACAAGGACGTCATCATAGAACCGACGATGGTCTATTTCGGTTACACCTTTTGCCCAGATGTTTGCCCACTAGATGTGTCGCGCAATGCTGAGGCCACTGACTTTTTGGCAGAGGGGGGGCAATCCATGACACCACTTTTCATCTCTATCGATCCCAATCGTGACACGCCCGAAGTAGTTGGCGATTTTGCGTTCAACATGCACGAAAAAATGATTGGTCTGACGGGGTCACCTGAACAGGTTAAAGCGGCCAGCCAAGCGTACCGTACATATTACAAAGCGCACCCAGAGAATGACGATTATTACCTCGTTGATCACTCAACGTTTAGTTATCTGGTTCTTCCAGAACATGGGTTTGTCGAATTTTTCCGCCGTGAAATTGGGGCCGAAGATATGGCCAAAATGGTTGGGTGCTTTATCGACAACGCTTAATATTGTGACTTAATTTGACCAAAGGGTGTCCGCGACCCATATTAACTCTGAACAAGGAGACGATCACATGGCAGACCCAATCGAATACGACCTTGGTGAAGACCGCACGTTAATGTTGCTTGATGACGACGAACCCTTTTTGCGCCGCCTTGCTAAAGCGATGGAGAAACGTGGCTTTGAAGTTGAGACCGGCGGTAGCGTTGCTGCAGGTCGCGCAATTGCAACGGCCCGCCCACCAGCATACGCCGTGATCGATCTGCGCCTTGAAGACGGCAATGGTCTGGACGTGGTCGAAGTGCTGCGTGAAAAACGCCCAGATGCACGTATCGTTGTCCTGACAGGTTATGGTGCGATTGCGACGGCTGTTGCTGCGGTAAAAATTGGCGCGACAGACTATTTGTCCAAACCAGCGGATGCGACCGATATCATGAATGCGTTGTTGGCCTCGGGCGATGATCTGCCACCACCACCGGAAAACCCGATGAGTGCGGATCGCGTACGTTGGGAACACATTCAACGTGTCTACGAATTGTGTGATCGCAACGTATCTGAAACAGCCCGTCGCCTGAACATGCACCGCCGAACATTGCAGCGTATTTTGGCAAAACGATCACCGCGCTAAGCGTTTAGATGTCGTAGCGTTTGCTGATCTTGTCGACGATCAAACCGCTGTCCAACTTGACGTCTTTGTCGATTGTCCACGTGCGAAAACCGCGCGATTGATAATAGGTCAATCCGCCCTCATTGTCGGCGCGGATAGTGGCGTTGATCCAAACGTATCCCAAGTTTTTGGCTGCCTTTGAGGTGGCCGAAAACAGGGATGACCCAATGCCCAACCCCGTACGCTCAACCTGAACAAAGGTCGCAACATCGCACGCCTCTGCCGGCAGCTTTTCGTGTGGGGAAATCCATTGAAATCCGATGACCTGTTCGGCGTCGTCCAACGCGACGTGCCATGCAGATTCGTCTGGGGCAAAGGACATCCATTCGTTGATGTCGTCCCCTGTCACGGCTTGGGTCTTGGCCGTGGTGCCGCCCTTTTCAATGATAACGTTCAACAAATTCGCCATTGATTTGGCGTCCATCGAACTGGCGCGGCGTACAGAGGTCATGGCATTTCCTTTAGCAGGGCGTGGTGACGGGCGGTAAAGTCGTTGCGCGTTTCAACAGGGGTGCGCAAAACGATGGAAAGCCCGTCGATCACGTCTGAATCTGGTTTACCAAACAGCTTGGTCGCTTCTTCTTGTGAAAAGCCTGCGATTTGCACGGCTTCCATCCATGCGCTAATACGGTCCGCTTTCTTAATCTGCTTTTTGACCGCAGTGGGGATCACCGCAGGCAGACCAAAGCGAATGTGGATTGCCGCTGTCAGGCGATCGTCCAATTCCCCATATCCCGGACCGACGGCGGCTTTAACGGGGGAAATCATATCACCAATCACGTATTCAGGCGCATCATGCAGCAGGGCCGCCAATCGCCACTTAATCGGCGCATTGGGCGATATACGCACATATAGGGTCTCAACCAGCAGCGAATGTTCAGCTACTGAATAGGCGAAATCGCCATGTGTTTGACCGTTCCAGCGCGCGACAAAGGCAAGGCCGTGGGCAATGTCTTCGATCTCGATATCCACCGGGGTGGGGTCTAGCAAATCCAGCCTGCGACCAGACAGCATACGTTGCCATGCACGAGGTTGTTGCGCCATTTCCTGATCCCTTCCTGCGTTAATTACTACTGTTTGTCACAGGATGTTGATCCCGACAATTGTATCGAAACGATTTCATCCTTTTCTTTTATGCATCGCAGCCCCATCTAATAGACAACCAACATGAAAGGATACGCCATGACCACCTACACAAAGAACCCAGATGTCATCGCCACCCTCTCACCAGAGGAGTTCTACGTGACGCAAGAAAGCGGCACAGAACGTCCAGGTACGGGCAAACTGCTCGCCAACAAAGAGCCAGGCCTTTACGTCGATATCGTATCGGGTGAGCCATTGTTTGCCTCAAGTGACAAATACGAAAGTGGATGCGGCTGGCCCAGCTTTACCAAAGCGATTGAGCCAGCAAACGTGGCCGAACTGAAGGACGCGACCCTTGGCATGGTCCGCACCGAAGTGCGTTCTATGCACGGCGACAGCCACCTTGGCCACGTGTTTCCAGACGGACCACGTGAGCGGGGCGGATTGCGCTACTGCATCAACTCGGCCTCTCTACGTTTCGTCCACCGTGACGATATGGATGGGGAAGGTTACGGCGCATATATAGACCAAGTGGAGGACATCACATGACGATTGAACGCGCAGTTTTAGCAGGCGGATGCTTCTGGGGTATGCAGGACCTGATCCGTAAAATGTCGGGCGTCACGGACACCCGTGTGGGTTACACCGGTGGGGACGTTCCAAACGCAACCTACCGTTATCACGGGACGCATGCGGAAGGGATCGAAATCATGTTCGACCCTAACAAAATCACCTACCGTGAGCTGTTGGAATTCTTCTTCCAAATCCACGACCCGACCACGCCTAATCGCCAAGGCAACGACCGTGGTTTGGGATACCGTTCTGCCATCTACTACGCCAACAAAGCGCAGTACCAAACGGCGCTTGATACCATTGCAGATGTTGAGGCATCAGGCATTTGGCCGGGCAAAGTTGTGACCGAAGTCGACCCAGTTGGCGATTTTTGGGAAGCAGAGCCAGAGCATCAAGATTACCTTGAGCGGATACCAAACGGCTATACCTGCCACTTTGTACGACCCGATTGGACATTGCCAAAACGGGCAGCAGAATAAGAATATGGGCGGGCCTTCGGGTCCGCCTTTTTTATGCGTGAAAGGAATTTAAATGGCTCAAGTTATTTCAGACGGTATTAGCAACGCGATCAAAGAGCTCGTCGAACAGATAGCGCCCTACGTACGGTTCGTGCCTAAGTATGGCGGCGAAGTTCTGGCTCACGACCCCGACAGCGACAAGAAATTCGTTGGCGGGATTTATGTCTACAAAGACCACGTGTCGTTAGAGTTCTCACAGGGCGCGTCGTTCGATGATCCCGATGAGCGACTTGAGGGCAAAGGTAAGGGCCGTCGACATTTGAAATTTGAGGCGGTTGAGGATGTGACGGGTAAAGATGCGGAAGGTTTTTTGAAGCAGGCGTTGAGGTTCTCCTAGGAGTTGCCCTACCATCAAGTTTGATGGTTAATCCGCCATGTTCATTCTTGGTAAGCACCCTCCACACGTTCATAACTGTCGGCCGTGATGTGATAGGTTGTTGGATGATACGTCTTGATTTGGCCCAAGGATACTTTCGATTCAAGGTTTTTTAGAAAATCTATAGGCATGCCAATACCCAATCGCTCCACATCCGAAGGATGGTATTCCCACCATTTAGAGGCCAAGAGTGCAGCCCGAAGCCCTGCATCTTCAAGCCGGAATTTTTTGTGTCTTGCTGGGTTTCCTGCAACAATTGAAAAGGGCTCTACATCTTTTGTTACAATCGATCCCGATGCAATGACGGATCCTGTGCCAATCGTAATCCCCAAAGCCAAAATAACGTTATTTCCGATCCAAACGTCGTGTTTTATGACGGGCCAGGGCTTTCTGTCGCGTGCATGCCAACTTGTTTCCCGGACTGTTTTCCGAGTTGTAATGTCACTGCACAATGGATTTCTTGGCCTGAAGCCTAAGACGGAAGTTGTTACCCCGCCGAGTGGATGATGACTGTCAAGAAAGGACAAGCCATCTGAAATGGAGCAATACCTTCCAATTGATACTGGATCAGGAATGGCAGAATAACTGTAAGAAAGCAGACCAATGCTGCACAGACCGCAGTATTTTTCACCACCAATTAATGGCGTGTATGGGAAACGGTAAAGTGCTGATCTTTCCTCGATTGATATGTTGTTTTTAAGCTTTAGGTCCCGGCCAAGATGGAATTTCCCATATCTTTCTTCACTTGGTTCGGCCCTAGCCGCGGTCAATAGGATGCGATCTTTCTATAATTTTTCGGCAAAAACTCTATCAATTATCATTTTGTGCTTCCTTTGATTTCAGCCTCATTCCAACTCCCCCGACGGAATAATCCGAAAAAACGCGCCACCAGACCACACACCAAACCAACCCTCGTGATGCACGCCCAAATCCACCAACCGATAGAAACTTTTGCGATCAATCAGCGCCTCTAAATCTGCTCGGATCAAGACATACGGCGACGGCTCTCCCGTCTCACTATCCCGTTCAACCCGAATGGCGTGATCAGGCCCCGCGACAGCAACATCATCGACCTGCGTTGTGAAGGTCAAAACCTGATCCAACCCTTCGCCCACAGCATCGAAATCAATTGCCACAAACGGGGCGTCATCGACCACGATCCCTACTTTCTCAACAGGCGTCACAAGGAAGTATTTTCCGTTTTCCCGCTTCAAGATCGACGAAAACATCTTAACCAATGCAGGCCGCCCAATCGGTGTGCCCTCGTAAAACCACGTCCCATCCCGCGCGATCCGCATATCCAGATCACCACAGAACGGGGGGTTCCACAGGTGCACAGGCGGCAAACCGCGCGTTTTCGTGGCGTTTATAGAGGCAACAAGGCCTTCTGCACTGGGGATCACGGTGTTTTGTCCACTCATATGAATTGTCATTCCGTCGTTAGGCGATAGGTTGTCACGAATAGATATAACCTGCCGGAGACAGATGTCATGACCAATAGCCAAGATATGGTTGCGCAAATAGAGGCGCTGGGTGAAAAACTTGGTCAGGCCAAGGCATCCATCAACCGTCGCTTCATTGGGCAAGAGCGGGTTGTCGACCTGACGCTGACCGCATTGTTGTGCGGTGGGCATGGTTTGCTGGTCGGTCTTCCGGGTCTGGGAAAGACGCGTTTGGTTGAAACTCTCAGCACTGTTATGGGGCTGGATGGCAACCGCGTACAGTTCACACCTGACCTGATGCCTACCGACATTCTGGGGTCTGAAGTTCTGGACACCAACGCCGATGGATCGCGTGCCTTTCGTTTTGTGAAGGGCCCTATCTTTTGTCAGCTTTTGATGGCTGATGAGATTAACCGCGCCAGCCCCCGCACGCAATCCGCACTGTTGCAGGCGATGCAGGAAAAGGCCGTGACCGTTGCGGGCGAGGATCGCCCACTTGGCACCCCTTTCCACGTCTTAGCCACCCAAAACCCGATTGAACAAGAAGGCACATATCCGCTGCCAGAAGCCCAGCTTGATCGCTTCCTTGTGCAGATCGATGTGCCCTATCCTGACCGCGACGCAGAGCGCGATATTCTGTTGGCAACCACCGGAGAAGCAGAGGCAGAAGCAAACGCAATTTTCGGTGCTGGTGAATTGCTAGAGGCGCAAAACCTTCTGCGCCGAATGCCTGTTGGCGATAGCGTGGTTGAGATGATCCTAGACCTTGTGCGCGCCTTCCGCCCTGATGATCCAACGGCCTCGCAAAATGTACGTGAAACTGTCGCGTGGGGTCCGGGACCGCGTGCAGCACAGGCTCTAATGTTGGCTGTTCGGGCCAGAACGATGCTTGATGGACGTTTGGCCCCTTCAGTTGAGGATGTCCTTGATATGGCCCGTCCGGTTCTTAGCCACCGCATGGCGTTGAACTTTACCGCGCGTGCGCGCGGTGACACATTGATCGACCTTATTGATACAACCTCCACAACCCTCATCACTGGAAAATCCGCCGCGTGAACATCCCTGCCACCCTCCGTGCGAGGTCTGAAGATCAGGCCGCCCGTCTGCCGCCCCTTTTGGCGCGGGCAGAGCAATTGGCGGGTGCTGTGCTGCTTGGGGATCATGGGCGCAGACGCGCGGGTTCGGGCGATGATTTCTGGCAATACCGCCCTGTACAAATTGGTGACAGCCGCCGCATGATTGACCACCGCCGCAGCGCGCTGGGCGATCAACAGTTCGTGCGTGAACGCGAGTGGCAAATCGCGCAAACGGTGATGTTGTGGTGTGATCAGGGCGCATCGATGCGATTTAACAGCGTTGATACGTTGCCGACCAAGATGGACCGCGCACGCCTTTTGACGATGTCATTGGCGATCTTGCTGAACTGTGGTGGCGAACGTGTTGGGGTGACTGGAGCGCGCCTTCCGCCGCGACGTGGCAATGCCCAAATCCTGCGTCTGGCTGAAATGTTAAGCGAAGAAGATAGCGCAGAATATGCGCCGCCTGAACACAGTGCGATGATCCCGAATGCCGCTGCAATGTTCGCCTCCGACTTCTTGGGTGACATGGTACCAGTTGAGTTGGCCCTGACCAAAGCGGCTGATCGCGGTGTGCGCGGTGTGTTGCTTCAGGTTCTTGACCCCAGCGAAGAGGAATTCGCCTTTCATGGGCGTACTATCTTTGAAAGCGTGGGTGGCTCTATGCGGCACGAAACCCTCAAGGCCAATGATCTGCGCAATCGTTACTTGGCGCGGTTGGCGCAGCGTAAAGATGAACTGCAACGTCTTTGCACGCGCACTGGTTGGCAATACGGCCTGCACAACACAGAGAAGTCGCCGCAATCAGGTCTGCTGTGGCTATATCAAGCGCTAAGCGGTGGTGCGCGATTATGACGGTCCTTGGGGGCATAGGGTTTGGTGCACCTTGGTTGCTTGCTTTGTTGTTCGCATTGCCAATCCTATGGCTGATATTGCGTGCCGTTCCGCCAGCACCCGTGCGCCGTCGCTTTCCGGGTGTGGCACTGTTGCTGGGTTTGAAAGACGGTGAAACAGTCACAGATCGTACCCCGTGGTGGCTGATGCTGCTGCGTATCTTGGCGGTCGCTTCGCTGATCATCGGGCTGGCCCAACCAATCCTAAATCCTGATAATTCCAGCAATGAAATTGCGGGTCCAAATTTGATTGTGGTTGACGGATCATGGGCCGGTGCCGTTGGGCATACCCAACAGATGCAAGCAATCAAGGGTGAGATCAACCGCGCAACCAGTGCAGGGCAACTTGTGGCCATTCTTCAGCTAACAGACCCTAAACCGCTGAATTTTCGCCCTGCTTCTGTTGTTGAACCCTCTGTTGCAGGACTGAAACCTAACCCGTGGCTGCCTAGCCCAGACAATGTGGCCCAAGCGATTACGCACATCACGAATGCCAACGCATCTTCAGTCGTTTGGTTCAGCGATGGAGTGGCCTATGAGGGGCAAGATGACATTCTGTCTGCCCCCAATGCAGCCCAGGATTTGCGTATTTTCCAAGGAACACAGCAGATCGTCGGGCTAACCCCTGCGCAATACGTTGATGGAACGATAAATGTAACGACCCTGCGTGCGAACGCGATCGGGGATCAGGCCGTCACCATCCTTGCCAAAGGGCGCGACCCATCAGGGTATAACGCGACGCTGGCACGCGTTACTGCGCAATTTAGCGGCCGCGAAAAGGTGGCGAATGCATCTTTGGTGTTGCCCGCTGAACTGCGGGCACGTGTCACGTCTTTTGAAATCGAAGGAATACGATCCGCCGGCGCGCGCACCTTGGTGGACAATACGTTCCAGAGGCGCGAAGTAGCATTGGTTGCAGGTCGTCGGGGGCGCGAGGGGTTAGAGCTTCTTTCTCCTCTTCATTATCTAAATGTCGCGCTGGAACCTACTGCAGATATTTTGACAGGTGCGCTGGTCGATGTTCTACCTGCGAACCCGGATGTTATCATCTTGGCGGATGTTGCGATCTTATCTGCAGAAGAAACCGAAAAACTACTGGCGT
>Ga0206126_10002248_pt1 | contig 21485 bp, 16 predicted proteins | sample Helgoland_Spring_5_FD_148621 | JGI IMG/M metagenome (GOLD analysis project Ga0206126, IMG submission 148621) | Pelagic subsurface seawater microbial communities from Kabeltonne, Helgoland, North Sea - Helgoland_Spring_Bloom_20160412_1 | ecosystem: Environmental > Aquatic > Marine > Epipelagic ...
GCCAAACCATAAAGGCTAATGATCAGATCTGAATGTAGGGGTAAGTGGTACCACCTCCTGGTCTCGAACCAGGGACCTCCTGATCCACAATCAGGCGCTCTAACCAACTGAGCTAAGGCGGCACTTGCAAATATTTCATGAAATTACAACAAAAACATAACATTACAGGAGCAGCAAAACATCTTAAAATAAAGCATCTGCAGCCAAAACCACTATTTCATGGTAAAATATCTAGATATATGTCTACTATTTGTCTACTATTAGATTATGAAACTTACAGATGCTAAAATTAACGAACTTAAAGCTAAAGAAGCTGACTACCGCATAAGCTGCGATAAAACTCCTGGGCTATCCATCAAAATAACCCCCAAAGGACGAAAGACATTCGTGGTAGATGGAAGGATAAAAGGGTCTGTAACCAGACGTATAACCCTTGGCACCTCCCCTGCTCTTTCAACCTCTGACGCACGAGAACAAGCCCAGCGCCTGATGGCCATGATGCATCGTGGGGACGACCCAAAGGACATAAGATTAGAGCAAGCTGCCATCAAAGAGATGAAGTCAAAAACATTAGGCTCAGTCTTCAAGGAGTTCTTGGCTGCTCGCAACCTCAAGTCATACACAGCTAAGGATTACGGCTACACGATGAACTCAGTCTTTGCGGCTTGGTTAAATCAACCTATCGCTAACATTTCTCGGACTGACGTATTCAACTTATACGTTTTAGCCAGTGATGAGCGAGGCAAGGCGACAGCTGTAAAAGCATTCCGCATACTCTCATCAGTCATAAATTATGCAAAGGCAGACGATATTGGTGGCGTGAGGTTGCTAACCGAAAACCCTGTTGAAGTCTTAAAGGAAAAGCGAGTTGATCGCCATGTTGCAAGAAGAGAACGCTATCTTGATGAGGACGAGATTGAAAAGCTGATGCACTTTGATCGGGTTGAAAGAACATTTCATCCAAAGCCAACACATGGCGTGACTGAACAAGGTATGAATTACGTTATGCTGGTCCTCTTCACAGGCATGCGCAAGAGTGAGGTCTGCAACCTAAGATGGGAAGATATCGACTTTAAGAAGCAGACATTGGTCGCTCGGAACACCAAGAACGGATCAAATCATTATATCCCTATGTCTGATATGATCCATTGGAAGTTGAAAGCGCAGAAGAAGGTAGCTGAACTCAAAGTAAGCCCATGGGTATTCCCTCGGAAAGTTGGTGAAGGCCCAATGACAGAACCCAAATCTCAGCTTGCTAAGATATGTGAAGCTGTTGGATTCAAGTTTATGCTTCACGATCTGCGAAGGACCTTTGCTACACATGCTACTGAGGCTGGTGTCAGCTACGATCAGCTGAAGAAAGCTCTCAACCACAAGTCAGGGTCTGTCACTAGCGGCTACATTATTAAAAACGTTGAAATGATGAGACCCGTGTTCAACACCATCTTCAAATCTTATACTAAAATGTGGGATGCAGACGCGTTCAGTGCATACTTTGATCCTGAGGGAAACAAGGAAATAGTGGACAGCCCAAACAATGGATGACGGCCAGCGCTTTGAACTCATCATAGTAGTGGCTGACAGCGCCAAAACTGCACCTGAGAGGCCATCTGAGAGTCACTGAGCCGCATAGCGCACGCTTGCCTAAGTAGTGCATGTTAGCAGCATTTTAGGCACTCAGAGAGTCTATTTTAGCACCCGTGGATTAGCATCCTATTGTATCAATCAGAGAGCTCTTTCATTGTTAAGTAACTCTCACTACACTTGACTAAACGACAAGAGGCAACTCGAAGAATATTCAATATGACACGCATACGATTGGCTCTATTCACCGCATTATCGTTAATCTTCACTCCATTGGCTGCACAAGATTTCCAGAAGGGCTTAACTGCTTTTAAAGCTGGTGACTCTGCTACGGCTCTTCAGGAGTGGACACCTTTAGCTGAGGCTGGGAATGCTGCTGCTCAATACAATCTTGGGTTCATGTACGATAATGGCTCGGGCGTACTACAAGACCATGCAGAAGCTGTGAAGTGGTACAGACTAGCTGCTGAACAAGGCTATACTGATGCTAGATTCAATCTTGGCGTTATGTACCAGCGCGGCCTAGGCGTACTGCAGGACTACGCAGAAGCTGTGAAATGGTACAGACTAGCTGCTGAACAGGGGGATCCTAAAGCTCAATACAATCTTGGATTCATATACGATAATGGCCTAGGTGTCCCTCAAGACTATACTGAATCTGCGAAGTGGCACCGACTAGCTGCTGAACAAGGCTTTGGAGATGCTCAAGGCAATCTCAGTGTTATGTATCTCAAGGGCAATGGTGTTCTTCAAGATATTGTAATGGCGCACATGTGGTCTAATCTAGGGGCTGCAAATGGGAATGAACTAGCCAAGACTAACCGAGATATCATAACTAATATAATGACCCCAGCAGATATATCGAAAGCCCAAGCTATGGCTAGAGAGTGCATGAGTAGCGGCTATAAAAAGTGTGGGCATTAAGCATGAAACGAACACTAACAGCACTAACGGTAGCAGTATCACTGATGGCTAGTGGGGCGTCCGCTTTTGGCACCACTGATCAGATAAAATTGGTTTTGCCTTCTCCAGTTTATACAGTTGAAGAAACTGAAGAGGAGATACTCTACGATCGAAAATCTATGCTTTTCGTAGAAGAAAATGGTATCCAATACGTGATAGAACTCGACGATAAAGAACTATGGTATGTGACATATTTCTACAAAAGTATAGAAGCCGTTGTCGATCTTGATGGAGATGGAATTGGTGAGGTTTTGCTTAAAACACAATCTAGTGGGAACTGCTGCGGACCAGCATTTCTTATAATCAAACGAGTTGAAGAAGGCTTTTATGACATATTGAGCCATGAAGAACTTCAGGGGTGGCCCAGTGTTTCAATCAATCAGCGTGAGAAGAGAACCACTTTGCTTGTCAGGAATGCTTCAGAGGGGACAGACAATACCTCAATGGAAGAAACAATCGTAGAGTTGGAATTAGTGGATGGTAGACTGCGCCTAATTTCAAAGTCTTCAAACAAATCAATGATCCATGCCGCAATGCAAGTAACTTCCGAAGAACTCAAAACCGCCGGTGATAAAACGCTAGAGTATGACCTTGATTTAGACGGTACTCTTGATCGACTGACTTGCAGTTATTGGGAGCGATGGGGCGCAGCGTCCTGTACTCTTAGCTCTTCCATGCATGGCGAATTAAAGATGACCGGTGGATGCGACAGGATAGGCATTTTGCCCACAACAACTGATGAGATGCACGATCTTGTCTGTGATCGATCAGATATATTAAGCTGGGATCGTGAAAAGCTTCAGTATGCTGGCCAAAAGTAATTACTTGCTCTGAATTCAAGTGGCTACAAACGAGCAGGCGACTTCGTCCCGCTATGATTTGAAGGATGCTCAGTCATTTACGGTGTGTGCTGACAGCACAACAAACAAAAGGTAACAATAGCAATCGAAGTCAATTTTAAAGGCTTACCCATCTAACAGGCTGTCACAAGACAGAAGAAACTTCGTTGAAGGATGCGCTTACGTTAGCAACGGTTGCCTTATCTAATAAGGAGAATGGTTTGGAGCCAATCAGTACTGGGGTAATCACAGGCATAATCATGGGATCTCTTTTAATCCTCTTTGCTGGAGGAAAAGAAATGTACCATGATTTCGATGGATTCATAAAAAAACATGGCAATGGCCTGCTGTGGACATTCTTTATTTGTATAGCTGTTGGAGTCCTGGTTTCCTTTGATGCTGGCGGCAGTGGAACGTCTTGCAGAGAGTGGGGTAGGTATGCGTCTTCTTGCTGAAATCTGTGAACTACCACGCAATATTTTACTACTAGTTTCAGTTTTTCTCCTAAGGGGTAATGTCGTTGTTGCGCACGGTGGCGGCTTAGATAGTTCAGGTGGACATAACTGTTATGTAGGCTCTTGCGCCGGGACATATCACACGCATGGAGGAAGTAGTGGCGGATCAGGCTTTTGGATTTTATTAGTTTTTGGCGTCATCGTGTATATATTTTATACGAAATGGGAAAAAGACGATCAAATACCATCGAATTTTAATGCAAATAATCAAGATTTACATGTTTATAAACAACAAGATAGTGAAATTGATTTAGATCAAAACGACGTACCCAAAGAACATCGAAATGATGAGCAGCAAAACGATTATAGCTTGATAAAAGATTGGCTAAAAGATGAGGTCCAGATCAAAAAGCTCCACGAACACTTTGATATTGAAGATTCTCCTGAACAAGAATGGCTAGAGTGGAAAGTGTTTAAATCATTATACCGTGAAGGAGATATGGTTCGTGCATTTGATAGTCCAGATGAATACTGGGAAAGCCTCTGTGGAATGGACGGATATGCGTTAATTCGAGACGGTGACATTGTCAAAGCTATGATAACAAGTGAGAATTGAGTTTAGTTTTATTTGATTGGCTAACTTATTTCAAATGAGGAATGCTTCGACATGACAGTAATCAAAACTGCCCTCGCAGTTCTTATCTACACCATAGCTACAAACTTAGCTGCCGCAGCCCCAACAGCTCTAATAGCCATAGATGTCGACACCAACGAAGTATTGCTCGAAAACAAAGCAAACGTCAGGCTTCATCCTGCAGGTCTTACCAAACTAATGACGCTGTACATCGCTCTTCAAGCAATCGAAAGCCGTGAGGTTAGTTTAGACGAGCCAATCATAGTCTCAAATAAAGCCTCATGGGTTATTGGCGCTGAAGTAAAACTCGAGGACGGTACGGAGATAGCTTTACGTTACCTCATACGTGCCTCCGCTGTGGGTGGAGCCAACGATGCTTCGATGGCAATAGCTGAAGGACTATCTGGCTCTGAAGAACTGTTTGCGAAACGCATGAACAGCACAGCCAAATCTCTTGGTCTGACCAGTAGTGCTTGGAAGAACCCACATGGCCTCACAGAGAAAGGTCACATGTCGACGGCCAAAGACTTAGCAAATCTGTTCATCGCACACGCCAAGGACTTTCCTCAGTACTTCAATCTTTTCTCTCGCATATCAACTGATGCAGGTGTGAGAAAAGTTGCCAACAGCAGCCGACGCATACTTGCTTCAATTAAAGGCGTTTCGGGGGCCAAATACGGATATACTCATGCAGCAGGGTACAGTTCAGTCACTTATGTGGAACGAAGAGGCAAACGTATTGTAGTTGCAATCCTTGGGGAAAAATCCAAAGGAGCGTTAACAGCTAGAATGAGTGCTGTCATTGATGCAGCGTATGAGAAACTCAATAAATAGTTAATAATTAGGTGAAGAATTGGAAGTTTCAGGAAAGATTATTGAGCTTTTGCCGTTGAAATCTGGGCAATCCTCTAATGGTGAGTGGCGCAAACAAGAGTATATCTTGGAAACGGAAACCCAGTACCCAAAGAAGGTTTGCTTCATGGCTTGGGGGGATAAAATTGATCAATTCAACATCAAGCAGGGAGAGCCTCTGACCGTTTCCATCGATTTAGAAAGTAGAGAATATAATGGTCGTTGGTATACTGATGTGAAGGCATGGAAAGTTTCACGAGATGGCGTCAGAGCAGACAATCCGCAATCCGATAGCCATTTGGATGACTATGATTCATCCAGCAATGCCCGTTCCGCAGTAGAAGGCGACGATATACCGTTTTAGCTAGATTTGCGATGAGTAACCACTTTTCCTTTGGCATTTTAAACATTTGCACGAAGTGATCCAACTCAATACCTGTCCCATTCGTCATACTTAGGCCAGACTTTACATGAAGAGTTTTGCATCATGTACAATCCAAAGTCTGAGCCACCAACAGAACAGTAGCCTACTAACCGATCATAGGTCTTAGCTCCTGTAAGTTCACACCGAGCCAGAGACCCTTTGAACTGCTTGGCGATCCTTGTTGCTTTGTCACCTTGCCGAGTACCGTTCTCTGGGCAATCCAATGCTGACAACCTGACGGCTGCTCCATTTACTTCTATGGTATCTCCATCCCTGACATGGGTTACAGTTCCATTCAGGATGGATGGGCCAGGAGGGGCCTTAACAGCTGTCTTAGAGGCTCTGTGGCAGTGGTAGGGTTTAGAGCCAGCATGACATCCCTGTTTGTTTAAGCCACCACTATGGGCAAAAGCTTGGGTGCCAAACCCCATAGTAATTGCCAGTATGATGCCAACATGTTTGATCATGGATTAAAATCACTTAGCTTGAAGACTGGATCATCCGAACCGATGCTGTTGAACGTTTGAGAGTAATCATCCCAGACAGCCACAGAATAGCAGCTAACGTTATTGGAGGGTGTTCGACCATTGCTGTTGACGCAAGCACCGCCTGAACGTGGAACTATAACAGCAACACTGTTGTCATCCACGGCAACTGACTTGGGCTTAAACCCGCCAGTCTCAAAGCTGACACCATCTACAATCACATAAGATTGACAACCACCTGTACCACACCATCCTGAGCCAATCTGTGGACACCAAGGGTTGGCGTAAAAGACAGTTGCCTTCTTGCCGTCAGCAGTAATGTCGATCTCGTAGATGCTATCATCATGAACCGTTATCCTAACGGCACTGAGGTCTTCACCCTCTGGCACAGGCTCCATAGACTCCTTTTGAGAAGCTACGCATTCAGCTTGGTAAACATCCAAGATGTATTGAAGAGTGCTTTTAGTTGTTCCAGCGAAGGTGTGAGTTGGCAGGAGGATCATGAGAATGACGGTGTATCTTAGCATTGCTAAACGTCCCAGTAGCTTGGTCATTGAATCTTACCGATGTATGGAGGCCAGTCACACTGATAGCCTTTTCTTGGCAGACTTAGGTCAGCCTCAAAGTTGATGAGATCATACACTCCAGATTCCTTCATCTTCCATGCTTTGACTGGTGACACAGTTTCATCAAAGAACTTAACATCCACTAGCTCTATCCAAGACGGAATGTTGCTTGCACCTGAGAACATGTCCGACACCACCATGTCTGATTGGTCACCTCGATCTGGCCCAATGTAGCCAAATGAAGTGAGGTCATGAATAATACGGTCTATATCCTGACCTGACATTGCTCCAAAGGCCATGAGTTCACCATCAAAGTTTCGGTGAGGATCAACCTGAGCAAAGAGGGACTTCCAGCCGTCTGTACTGATGGGCTGCTCCACGTATGGACGTAGGATTAGTGAGATGAACGAGAGGGTCTGGATTGCCATTAGGTTGTGTCTTTCGAGTTGTCCCAGATGAAGTCTATTTCATCTAGTCTCTGCTTACGTTCAGGAGATATGCTGTTTCTTTTTTGCCGTTGGGTGCCACACCAACTTCCAAGATTAAAACCATCCTCCTTATAGGCTATCGGTACCTTAACATGCCCCTCGGCTGCCTTGAACTTAAGTAGCTTAGTAAACCCTTCTTCCCAAGCTTCGGCTAAGGCGTCCCAAATAAAACCAATGTCTTCCAGTCTCTTCTTACGTTCAGGGGACATGTTTTCGAAGTTGCGCCTTTGTACGTTGACCCAACGTCCAAGATGGAAGCCGTCGATCTTAAAAGAACTGGCTATTTTGCAATGCCCTTCAGTTTCTTTGAATTGGCGTAGCCTAGTGAAACCTTCTTCCCAGTCTGCAGAATAGGGATCCCAAATAAAGCCAATATTTTCTAACTTCTTCTTACGGTCAGGAAATAATCGTTCTTGATTGTTTCGTTGCTCTTTGACCCAAAGGCCAAGATTAAACCCATCTAGCTTGATGGCTCTTTCAACTCTGCAGTGGCCTTCAGCCTCTTTGAACTGAATAAGTTTACTGAAACCTTCTTCCCAAGCTTCACGTAAAGTGTCCCAGACAAAGCCAAGCTCATCCAGTCTTTGCTTACGTTCAGACGAATAGCTATTTTCTTTTGACCTTTGATTAGCAACCCAGTTACCAAGTCTAAAACCATCCACCTTATAGACACTTGGTACCTTACAATGCCCCTCAGCTTTTTTAAATCGAACTAGATAATCAAAACCTTCTTCCCAAGCTTCGGTAATAGGGTCCCAGATGAAGCCAATGTCATCTAGTCTCTGCTTACGTTCAGGTGACATGCTGTCTTTGGTGCTTCTTTGTGTGCCTACCCACACACCAAGTTTAAACCCATCTAGCTTGATGGCTCCTCCAACTCTGCAGTGGCCTTCAGCCTCTTTGAATTGAGACAGCTTACTGAAGCCTTCTTCCCAAGCTTCGGTAATAGGGTCCCAGATGAAGCCAATGTCATCTAGTCTCTGTTTTTGTTCTGGCGAAAGGCGGTCATTTCTACCTCTTGTATTTGACACCCATGTCCCAAGATTAAACCCATCTAGCTTGATGGCTCTTTCAACTCTGCAGTGGCCTTCAGCCTCTTTGAACTGAATAAGTTTACTGAAACCTTCTTCCCAAGCTTCACGTAAAGTGTCCCAGATGAAGCCAATGTCATCTAGTCTCTGCTTACGTTCAGGTGACATGCTGTCTTTGGTGCTTCTTTGTGTGCCTACCCACACACCAAGTTTAAACTTTTCCAACTCATACTTCACAGTCACGTTGACGTGACCTTCTAGTTCTTTGAATTGAATGAGTTTGCTGAAGCCATCGTCCCAAGCTGTAGCATAAGGGTCCCAAACAAAGCCAATATCATCTAGTCTGTGCTTACGTTCAGGGGACATGCTGTCTTTGGTGCTTCTTTGCACTCCAACCCACTGGCCGAGACGAAAGCCGTCTAGTTGATAAGCTTGTGGCACTCTGCAGTGGCCTTCAAGTTCTGTGAACTGAAGGAGCTTGCTGAAGCCCTGTTCCCAAGCCTCTGCTGATGGGTCCCATACGAAGCCTATGTCATCAAGTCTCCGCCTACGTTCAGAGGACATACTGACTTTGGAGCTTCTTTGTTTGTGTGACCATCTTCCAAGATTAAACCCATCCAGCTTAAAGACGGTCGGTATAAGGCAATGCCCCTCAGCTTCCTTGAACTGCTCCAACAACCCAAACCAAAACTCCCAAGAAGCCGTACTCGCCTCAACCAACACAGTCCTGAGTGCTGATGAGAACTCCACATCAACGGATACGGGCATATCAAAGATTATCTTGTCAGTGATACTCTCACGGCTCTGAGAGGCGTTCTTAGCCATGTTGGTACGGTATTGGTCCAACGTACTGGCCATGTCGTCATCATGCGCCCTGAGAGCCTTTAGGACATCCCAGACAGGCTTGAAGTTACTAGCCTCAATGGATGCTTCGTGATCATCACCATCCTCAATGAAGACAGGCAGAACGATAGTACCCTTCTTCTGGACCTTAGCGCCACGAACCTTCCTGATAGCACGACCAACAGCTTGAATGATCTCTACCTGACTGCCACGAGGATCAATGAAAGCCACACCATCAAGGGATGGAACATCTACACCTTCAGCCAAGCATCTCGCATTGGTTAGGATGCCCCTGTCGTAGCCTTCAAGGACCTTCAGCTTGTCTATCTTCTCTTTACGATCTCCTGCCTTCATTGCACCTGACACGTAGTCAGACAGAAATGTGCCTTCAGGACGGTTGGCTGGTTCAATCAGGTTGGCAACATCGACCAATTCATCTGAGAACTGCTTGGCTCCAGCAACACGACTATGGAATGAGATGACCCGTTTGAGGTCGTAGTCTTTGACTGCTTTGAGCATACCAATCTTGGCTGCCAGAGTTCTCGCATCCGTTTCGTTATCAGGGTCTGTGGAGACGATCTCATAGTTCTCAATCCACTCCCTCACCATCGGTTCATCAACACCAACGATGACGACTTGGTAGTCAGTCAGGAGTTCCTGTTCGATAGCCTGACCAAATGTCAGCTTATGAATGACAGGACCAAAGACAGCCTCATTGTCCATACCAACTACAGCCAAGTCACGTGCCTTAGCTTCGTCTTTGATGGCCTTACCAAAGTATCTTGGCGTTGCTGTCGTGAAGAGTCTCTTGGAAGCTCTGATCTTGTCAGCATCAAGGATAGTAGCAAAACCAGCATCAGCCTTACCTGCGCACCTGTGAGCTTCGTCAGCTATAGCTAAATCGAACGCAGGCACTGAGCCATCAAGTTGTGCCTCAGCTATCAGTTCTGAAGATTGATACGTACAGAACACAACTTTCGGCTTTGGCTGTTTAAGGAACTCGGTTATCTTTTCTACTTCAGACGTGACAGGAAACGGAGCATCAGCAGGGTCCATGTCCTCCGTCTTCTTACCAACAGACTTGTCTGAACAGACGTTGAGGATGTCGAAGTCAGTGTTACCTGCCCAAGCCCACTCTCGCATGGTTTGAGACAGCAGGCTCAAGGACGGCAGCAGGACCAATGTAGTCTGTGCCTCAAGTGCTTCCTTGATCCAGAGGGTCGTGAATGTCTTACCCGTGCCACATGCCATGATCATCTGACCACGATCAGAGGTTTTCAAACCAGAAGTAGCATCCGCAATAGCTTTGCTCTGATGGGGGTCTGGGGAAGGTTTGTCTTTAACTTTGGCTTGATGCAGATCAGCAAAAGACGATGGGTATTCTATCTGTGCATCACGGAAGTCATTGAGCATGAAGACGGTGACTGGTTTGTCTTGCCCTTTGAGAGTTTTGTCAGCCTTTGCCTCCATCTTGTTTGTGGTTTGCATCCACAGGCGACGATCAACTTCTTTACGACCAGTGTCAGCCAAGAAGGAGTTCATGTCACCCTTGGTAGTTGTTCTATGCTCACCGTAGCACTTTGCTTGGACAGCCCAGATGAGGCCATCAGTATCTCTGAAGACGAGGTCAGTCCCTAAGTCTTGTCGTTGCCACTTGTTTGGATAGTCATCCCATAGCCAAACCTGATCGACTGTCTTGGACCACTCAGGATCGTTCTCTAGGAACCACTTACAGAAGACCTCAAAGGGTTTGCCTTTGCCTTGCTCACCGAAGTCTTGCTCAAGGGTTGCAATGAATTGATCAAATGTAGACATGTGAAAACCTAAGCGGACGTTGAGAGTTAATATCAATGTGACATTGTTATAACTGCCCTACAATGTTCTTTGTAAAATCGAACAGATGGCTCACCATTTCAGCTGAGCTCATAGTAGTAAAAGTCACCTATTTCAGATTGCATAACAATGAAATGCATCCCTCCTCGAAGGACAGTTTGAGCACATTAGTAACGATAGGTGACTGTTCAGTTGAAGTGGTTAACAATCACACGACTTAACCCCGCATCCTAAAATTGTGCGCCAGATATTAAGCTTCGTTAAACCTCATTTCTTATAGCAAGAAAACACGCCAATCCGATTTCGCAGATTCAGCCCCTACGAACACTACATTCAGGCAATATGCATAGCAATTATGCGTTTTCACTGATGCTGATGTTTTACTTTATAATCCAGTTAACCCTAAGTTTTGGCTGCGGTTGCTTTGAGCGCGTTAGGGTGTTTGGAGGCGATAAAACAAAGCAAGAAATCCAATTATGCATTTGTGTCCAGTTTACAGGAATAGGATGCACGCTGAAGCGTCTCCAACTATGGAGATAAATCTAAGTCATTATATTTGTTGACTTTTTAATGATTTCATGTTATACTAATCTAGTTGATTTGATGCAGTGAGCCGACCTTACATCAAAAACGTCTGAGTAATGTAATCTGTATACTACTTGTGGTGTTAGTGGATGCCTAAGGTAGGAACGATAACTACTCTCATCTCCATCTCTTTATCTATAATTCACAAGGATAAGTCCAATGGTTGCAGCTACTGAATTTGAAATCCTCAACTTTGCACGACCATTAGATGTTCATACTTGGTCCGATTACTCTGAGGTGAATACTTTTGTAGAGTTGGTCTTCGAAGATTTGAAAGGACTTGATGGAAATAGGAAAACCATTCTGAAGTTGCTCAAGGTCGTGTTGCTAGACCTTTACGTTGCTTGGTGTTCCGATCCAAACTTGAAGCTGATGTTTAGTAGAGACAATAATGCTTATGCAGCCAAGTCTCGCTACAGTGAATTGTTTATAGGTAAGAAGATTATTGAAGTTGTTGATGCTCTCGTTGTCTGTGGTTGGGTAAATGAAAAGAGAGGCATCAATGATAGAGAAACCGGTTCTGCCTTTCTCACCCGTATTTGGCCTACCGCAAGTCTGATAGCTCACTTCAAGACAGCAAAGTTCCATCAATTCCATGTTCAAAATCATGAGGAGCGAGAAGTCATCATCCTCCGTAATGAGGATAAAGAGAATGTGGAATATGGTGATAATGATCAAGACTTAGATCTGGCGACCATGCGTACCGTGCTACACGACTACAACAAGTTGTTGGACAGGACACACATAGACATTGAGACGCTAGAAGAACCTGTAATCCAACTGGGTGAAGGGAAAGCAAAAAGGTGCTTGCCTATTAATCAGCGCTCCAAGTTTGTTTATCGTATTTTCAACAATAGTCGATGGGACCATGGCGGGCGCTTTTATGGAGGCTGGTGGCAGAGATGTCCTAAGGCTTGGCGTACTGAGATTGTATTTGATGGTGTCAGAGCAATGGAGCTTGATTACTCTGGCTTACATATTGTCATTCTCTATGCGCAAGAAGGCATCAACTATTGGAAGGAGATTGGGAAAGACCCTTATCAAATTGACCAATTAGAAGCTTTCGATCCTAGTATAGATATGAGGTCTGCTGCGAAGCTGCTTCTTTTAACTACAATCAACGCTGATAATGAGAAAACAGCCTTTGGAGCGTTCAGAAACCAAAGTCCAACTGGCTCTGCCGAAAAGCGTATGAAGGACAAAGAGTTGGGTAATCTGCTAGATCAACTCAAAGAAAAGCACCCCGCAATATCCCACAAGATTGCCTCAGGCGCTGGGATCGAGCTGATGCACGTCGAAAGTCAAATAACAGAGCGGATAATTAAGAGGTTCACGTATCATTATAAATGCCCAATTCTTAGCATTCACGACAGCTACTTAGTACCGTTTGGCTATGACCGATTTCTTCACGAAGAAATGTGTAATGCATTCTTTGAAGTAACAGGTATGGCTGGGGTCATCATTAAACACACCCAAGACTACTATGATATAGTTCAACATGGCTTGCCAAGTGAGTGCGATCCAGACGTCAAGTCATCACCTCCTACTGAGCGACACAAAACCGAACGAGAGCTATTTAATGCTTACAAAGACAAGACAAGCATCGAAGACTGGTATCCGGACTGGACCATGGTTTGGTAGGCATCTTTGTCGATGAAGCAGGACCCATCAGGTCGTTAATCATAACTGAACCGAAGCAAAGATTTACTTCCAGCCCGTGGCACCTACCAAATCAAATATTGTTCACTTAAGTTCACCGGTTCAATTAAAACTTACAGAGAAGCTTTTGGTAATAAGCTGGTTCTATACCATAATCAGCTAAGCAAACGGCCTCTGCGACCTGCTCTGGTGACAGCTGATCACGTATTCTTTCTCTAGCAGCTTTGGCCGAAGTGTTTCCTTGTGCTCCGGCAATCAAATATAGCCGATAAGCTGCTTGAAAATCTTCTTTATTTCCAAAACCATTTTCATAGGTTTTAGCGACAAAGTATTCTTTTCCACCTTTGCAAAGGTTATCCGTAAACCGTTCGAAACTCCCTTGATTTTTAAGGGATTTTACTAATTCGTGGAAAGAGTTTTGATACAGCTTTTCGCCCCAATCACAGCGAATCTCGCTTGATAGCTCTGGTTTAAAGAATACATCCAACCGTTCTGTTATATTGAGATTACCTTGCAGATAGTCACTAGCTCGTTGAGCTAATTCATCTCGCCATTCAGTCAGTCTAACGCTAACTACTTTTTCTGGAATAAGATTATTTAAGTGAAAAGCTTTTAAAGCCTTAGCATCGAGAAGCTTAATAAGCTCTACATATGAGCTACGTGCTTTGGTTTGGGCCCATTCGGAACGAGATGTAATGTTGATTGCTTTTGTATAATATTCAGTTGCTAGCTTGGTCTTATCTTCTTTTCGATAATGATCACCCAGAACTGCCGCATAACCTTGATCCCCGGCAATAACGGCTTTCTTAAGTAAGCTAACCCCCTCAAGAACAGCTTTTGTGCACCCATGATTACCATACAAGAAGTTGAGACCCAAATTCCCCTTAGCAGTAGCGCTGTTGTCCAATCTGTAATACTTTTCCATATTGGAGCAGTCAGCTTTTTGCCCATAAATATAACCCAACCTGAAATACGACTTTTCCGCCAAACATAATGGAAGCGCTTCATCATAGCTTTCATCGCTGTAGAGGCTTTCACAAGTTGCAGCAGATACTGACGAAACCATAAATAGGCTGGTTGCAGAAGTGAGGCCCATAAAAGCAAAGGTGCGAAGCATTTTTATGATCCTGAATTTCAGGGACGTAGGCTGTGTCATCCTTTAACACCTATAAATCTACCTTCAAAGATCGAGACTGCTGAATAGCAAGGTGTTGTTCCAACCTCTCCACATGACACTCCATGTAATTCAAAAAGGATGGCTGGCTGATCGGGCTTAGCTCTGATTATTTCCCAGCCCCTAGTGTAGCCATAGGAGTAATCAACTGGAGTAATAAAGTGGACGACACAACCTGCTGAGCCACAATACATGCTCGTACTCTCGTCACAGGAGAAACCACCAGCATCGAGTACAACTAGGTCAATTTCATCATCTAAATTCAAATCTATACGCTCAACGGCTCCATCCAATAATGTGAAGCTGCCATCGCATGAGGAACGACCATCTGTGATCAATTCATCAAGTTTCGTTTCTATGCTATTGGCATGTGCACCAGTGGGACCAATCATCATGACACTAATGATGCTGGCTATTATCAACTTGAAATCACGCACTATCAGTTCAACTCTCTCGACGTTTAATTGAGATATCAGCTGAGTCTACAAGCTACTGATAACCTTGCAACCCCTCGATTGTATCATTTTGATTTAGCACGAACTCAAAGCTCCGCCATATAACAGGCATCTATGGAATTTCATTTAAACCTTTTTATGTCTTAATCTGGGCCCATTTCGAAGCCAGCACTCGTTAATGGTTTGCTGAAACAGTATTCTTCTCAGATTACTTTGATACATGTCAAAAGTTAGTGGCACAGGTTCAACGATCAAAATATTAAAAAATAGATTTAATTTTCAGCACCAATACATCTCAAAGCTAGGTGTTACAAATTTCCCTTACGGTTCTTCGGTCTAAGTTTACATCTGGGCGTGCTCCAATATCTTTGTAGGAAATCCCTTGAGACCTTAACGACTTGATTAGGTTGTTTCTAACTTCCCTCGATTTCGAATTAACTGTTCCTTTAAGAGATGGGCTAGTGGGCTTAGCTCGATAGCGACGTTGCCCCGTTGTATTTTTACAATCTTGGCAGTTATTTCCATAATTTGACTTAAGCGAAGCGTCTGCAAAATTACTTATGGGTTTAATTTGATCGCACTTGGCACACTTCTTGTGGGTGCCTACCTCCAGGCCTTCTATATTTTCTTTTGCAAGTGTTTGATACCGAACGACGGTTGAATGGCTTAAATCTTTATCCTTAAATTCATTGAACAATTCTGAGAGGCGATTATCCAAGGTTTCCACCGGATCGCTACCGATATTGAACCGATTTATTCTGAGCATTTTATAGCCAAAAGACTCCAATATGAATTCGCGTTCAATATCGCCTTCCGTAAGATAGCTACGCCAATTTCCAGCATCAACAGAAGCATGATCTACAAAATGAAATTCAAACCCATCATATTCGATGATACATTGTTGAATATCGCTGTCCGTTTGGAGCCGAATAAGGAAATCTACTTTGTATGCAGCATGAGAGTAACTAGGGTTTAAAGCCTTTAGATATGCACCCAAATCAAATTGTGGCACTATTTCAATTCGATCAGCGTTCGATGATACAAAGCTTGTCGCCTTGAGCCATTCCAAAACTCTTGCTTCCATTGGCGAAGATTGATCTGTATCGGCCGCTTCAGGAAGCTGGTTAGCAGTATTTATTACATCCTTGTAATGCTGAAAAACCCGTTTAATTGCTCCTTGATACTCCTCCACCGGCTTGGACAAAACAAAGATTAATTTCTCCATTCCACGCGAGAAGCCAACATTTAGACGCTGGAATTTACGGCTGCCATCTATTTCATCCTCGGACAGATCTAGATCACGAGGGAAAATATATTTCAGGTTATCCAGGTTTCTGTTGGCTACCATTGAATAGAAAATGATTTCCCGTTCTTCACCCTGACAGGTATCAAACGTAAAAACAGCAAGTCTCAGTTTTTTATATAACTCTTCTCGGCGGGGCTCATCGCTCAACCTCTTTTGAAGATAGGTCACTTGTTCCCTGTGAGGTGTAATAATCGCAACAGAGGGAGGCTTATCCATATCCAAAAGAACATTGAGACGTTCAATAATTACATCCGCCTCGGCAGCATTTGCATTCCTGAGAGTTTCAAGTCGTTCGGGATCAGGAGTCTCCACAAATTCGAGAACCTCAGATATTGGTTTTCCGCGGATTTTAAGTGCTTGAAGACCATCAGGGTAAACGTACTTACTTGAGAACGAGATCATTTCTGGGTAACCGCGAAAATGCTTTTTGAGTTGTATCGTAAAGTTTGAACTTAACTCGAAGAAATCCATGACCGAATGCGTGATGTTGAAGTTTCCTGCGCGAGTTTTTTGGCTTACGTCATCGCCAACTTCTTGATCAAATACGTCCATCACTTGTTTAAAGGACCCACTGTTAACTTTCTTGGAGGCATTTGCGGTCTTAACATTACCAAATTGGCGTCGATCCCCGAGAACTAATACTTTCTTCGCGCGCAAAATGGCTGGCAACGCCTGAGCAATAGAAACTTGGCTTGCCTCGTCTATTACGACTAAATCAAACAGATTACTTTCAAGTGGAATAAACTCAGCAAAATCACGTAAGCCTGCAATCATACATGGAAAAGCTTCGCTTAGGTTATTGAACATACTAATGGGAAACTTAGTTTTATTACGAATAATTTGCTGAAGGGTGCGTGCATCAGCTCTCTTGGAAACTGCAAACTCCGTTACCCTCTCATCAATGCAGTTCACTAGCTTAAGAGTGTTCATTTGTTCCAGTTGGGTTTTTTCTTGGAGATAATCAAAATCTGGAACTTGAGAAAACTTATCTTTTAAACCACGCTTTAATCCCATTAGATTTTCGAAGTCGTTCAAAATATTAACTTCGGATTCATCGGCCCCGAGCAGCCCTTTTATGGAAACAGGCAATAGATTAACCACCGTTTCCTGCCACTCTTGTTCACTAAACTCTTTCAACAGAGCGCCATCTTCCCGCGCTAATACATCACCAGTGGGCAAAAACTTGTAAACTGCGGCAAGATCTTGTTCAGCGGATGCCCCAAATGAAGCGATAATACTTGCCAATGTCTCAGGCAGTTTTGTGATTAAGTCGTACTGTCCAAGTTTTTCTTGTGGCCTTAAATCGAATACCCCAGTTATGTTTTCCACTTGGCGTGCCAGCTCAAGTATTTCTCTTCTTGCAAATAGATATCCAAATACGGGCCAACGCAGCGATCGAATACTATCAGAAATATGAGTGAGCTTTTTTACTTCCAAAAGTTTCAGATCGGGAAAATTCATTGCAATGCTGCAAATTTCTTCTGGAACTTCAGCGATAACTGGCATTAAGCGTAAATACGTTTTCAGGGTAGGAAGGTCTTGCCCAATCGCTGCGAACTTCTTTCGGTCGCTAACTAAAAGCTTTCTGACAAGAGCTAAAGTGATGATCTGCTGTTCATCCACCGAGCTAAGGTCTCGCAAGCCTTCAATTCGATCGAAAAGCTCGGCTTCATTTTTATGAAATTCCGATATGTCATTAAAAGTGATGTCTTCAATAGCTTCGACAGTGGACACGACGCGAGCTTTCAGACTGTTTTCAGATGAGGAAAACTCTTTATTAAAATTCTTTTCATTAGCCTTGAACGTTCGAACACTAGTTTTGAGTTTATCTATCGAGCTTTTTTTAATGATATTTGAATAGTTAGAATTATGTTTGCCCAGCCGAAGTAGAGGATTGACATATTCTGTTTCGGCACCTCGGGCTTTTGTGATTACGCTGTTGAGCTTACTTTCGACAACATCAAGTGCTTCGTTTTTATCTGAGAGGATAAGAATGTTCTTTCCACTTAGGATCAGTTCAAAGGCAATTGCTGAAATCGTATGTGATTTGCCTGTCCCAGGAGGGCCCTCAACGATAATAAATTTAGACTTTGGATTGCGGATTGCTGCTAAAACCTTCTGCTGCTCTTCAGCTAAAGGAAGAGGGCTTTGGACAACAAGGCGCTCATCTAGAACGGTTTCGTCCCATTCACGGTCTATTTGTGCATCAATTGAAATTGGGTTCTTGGTCAGGAAAGAATCTATCATATCGCTGAATGAGCCCAGAAGAGAACTGTCTGGTTGGAGGCCGACCATCAAGGCTTCGTAATCGTTCACGATAGACTCATCGGACTTATCAAAAAGTGAAATGGAAACTTCGTTATTTACACTTACGCCATTAGCAGCAGCCCGAGACGTGCCAGATGAGTTAAGTTTCACATCGCCTTCAACCTTGATTGCAGCCAAAATCTTGTGAAACGTATTTGATAGAGCCTCAAAGTATGTCTCATCTTCGTTTTTATGTAAAATTCGCTCTAGAATGGGATTAGTATCTAGTAAATTATGCTCACGCTGAAGATAACTTAATACAAAATCTATCGCCTTTTTGTTCACATAAACTGCGTTGCTAAATTCTAAACGCAACAAACTTTTATCAAAATCCACAGATAAAGGTATGTAATACAATGGGAATTTTGATCTTCCAACAATAACCTCTGAAACATTTAAATATATTTGCGTATTCTCAGTTACTGCTTGAGATGAAACCATTTCACGGAGCTCAACGAAAATATCTTTTGCCACGAAGTTTTCAAAGTATGTATTGAGAACATCCTGAATTCGCTGTTGGTTAGAAATCTTTTCCAGAGTGTCCCTCAGTGCAGATGAGTTATTACCATACACCGCCTCACCAATAGCTTCTGCAAAGACTTCAAACTGTTCATCAACAATAATAGAGATGATTTCCTCTGCGAAAGTTTCTATATCTCCCAATGCACTAGATACCCCAGATTGGTTCTCAAGCACTGGTTTGATTACTTCCAGAACACGAGAAACAATATGCAAATCAAATGATTTACAGACAACATTTTGAAGTGTTTCAACTAGCTCTTCAAAGTCCTTTTTATTTGAATTTTGCCATTCGGAACATTTGAGCTCAATAATTGCTAACGAGGATATCAGCTCCTTCGTATCAATCGACTTTATAGCCGCCGATATTCCTGCTCGCGCCGTAGAAGATACCGTAGCCGAATATTTTCCGTACTTGACGTTAAATGACGCAGGTGTTTTTTGGCCAAGTTTACCGACTATCAGCCTCCGAAACTCGTCATATTGACCAAGGTGAATTCCGGTTCGATTCATTCCAGTTTTCTGTGCAAACTTTCGCTTTGGTTCACGGGTACCCTTGAAGTCAGTTTCAAGAAATTGTGAATAATAACCGGCCAAACTTTGAAGAAATCCCGGCAATCCAGTACTTTTCGCTTGTTCAATTGGTGATTGGTTGTTCGTTTGCACAACAGAGACTTTCTTATTTGACCGATCTCATTGAAACGCAGAACAATTCTTATTTCAAGTTGAGACTTCAAGCCCAATGTTTTTCAACCCTAATGCCAACCAAAGCCAAATCGCTCAATTTCTGGCAGAGGCCATACATATAATCGGGTGGCACCCCTATGGCCCATGCGGGTAGTCTCAACCTCTCATCACACAGAACATGAGCATTTCAAAGATATCTGCTGAACGCTTGTAAGCAAACCTCTCAGCAAGCTGGGGCTTCTCGTTAAAAGGTTGATGCAAATATGCGTCTAAGTGAAAGCACAATCATAGCGGTTAATTACCAACCAATTACCCGTTTGGCATAAAAGGATTGTGCTGAATTAAACGAAACATGTACCATTAGATACGCTGTAACGAAGGATAAAATGATGAACAAAACCTGCTCTGCAGTTATCACCGTAGTAGCATTAACCCTTGGCTTACTCCCCAAACAGTCTGTTGCTGATGAATACGGTAAGTTTGAGGTAATTGGTGTTGAAGACGGTGATATGCTTAAATTACGTGCGGGGCCTGGTATAGGTTACAAGGTAATCATCGGCCTTCCAAACGGAACAGCACTAAAGGTGTACAGCTGTCAGCAAACCGGTGGTACGGCCTGGTGCAGCGTTTCATTGGAAAAAGCACGAAGCCTCAAGGGGCATGTATCAAGGGCATACTTGCAGAGGAAGTGACACGTTCAGCTAGATTTATGAGCTGACAGCATGGGGCTACTGTAATAAGCCCCTTAAGCCCAACAGTGAAATATCTAGTTTCTGGCAGAGGTTATGTATATAATCGGGTGTTACCCCTGTGGCCCCTGTAGGGTGACGCTGCCGTTCGCATGATCTTATTTGAATCAGGCCAGTGAAGTAGCGCTAATCGTGGCACACATTTGGTACACATTGGCACACATCTGACAATTGACAGGCCGAAATGACCGTGTGATTAATACGGCGGAATTGTAATAAGCCTTTTATTATGGTGGTAGACGCACTTGGTTTAGGTCCAAGCGCCTTTGGCGTGGGGGTTCGAGTCCCTTCACCCGTACCACTCCTTTCCTCAAGAAAATTTAATATTTTTTGAGCGAAGGGGCAGACTAGGGTCTGCTTAGGTTGAAATTAAAAATTTTTAAATATTCGTTTTGCCGCGTCATCTGTGGTCACATAAGGGTTGTTTTCTGGTTCTGAAATTTCAGGTATCCGTGGCGGTTGTGGTGCTTACCTCTCTGGCTGATGATGATCCAACAAAGGCGACACTGTCTTACCATTATTTTGAAAATTCTTATGGTAAGAGAGTGTTGTTTAATGGTGGGCGACCCTGGAATCGAATTTAGCATCAGATAGATGCCGCAAAATAGGTCATGGAAATAAGGACTGTTAGGCGAAGTCATTTATTGTTGATGGGGTAATTGTATCGAAAACTTTCCCCGTTGTATCGAAATCACCCAAGGTAATCGATGATCGGACAGTCGGGCATGTGGTCTCCACGGCATGATGTCACCAGGTGCGCCAACTCATCATGCAGGGACTGTAGCTCTCGCTGCTTTTCTTTGATTTCTTCCAACCGCTTTGACGCGATGCGTTTCACTTCCGAACTGGTGCGGTCCTGATTTTGATACAGGTTCAGAAGTTCGCGGCATCCTTCGATGCTGAATCCGAACGCACGTGATCGCCTGACGAACATCAATTTGCGAACAGCCACATCGTCATAGGTGCGGTATCCAGACGTCGATCGCGACGGGGCTTCGACCAAACCAATGTCGGCGTAATAACGCACGGTTTTGACGGGGAGGCCCG
>Ga0206126_10002254_pt1 | contig 21415 bp, 23 predicted proteins | sample Helgoland_Spring_5_FD_148621 | JGI IMG/M metagenome (GOLD analysis project Ga0206126, IMG submission 148621) | Pelagic subsurface seawater microbial communities from Kabeltonne, Helgoland, North Sea - Helgoland_Spring_Bloom_20160412_1 | ecosystem: Environmental > Aquatic > Marine > Epipelagic ...
AATTCTTTTTATTAATATCTGAACTTGGAAAACCTTCTACATATAGCATCAACAGTGAGATTTTGATAATAGTGAATATTCATCTATTTTAAGAATATCAGAACGAGCCTACATACCATCATACTTATCGAAACTAAGAAGCATCTGTATGAAGTATGTAGAAACATTTCTTTTTAGTGCTTCACATCTAACAGAGCATTTTTAGCCATAGTATGGCTTACTCTTTTTCATAACATGTAAAAAGCTGAGACGGTTAAACAATGCTTTAAATTGACGCTTTGTTAAATAGTAAAATTTTTATTGACTATCTGTACCTATTACTTGAAGGGTTGTACAAAGACGCTCTTCTAATGAAGTAAGCAGCGATCTTAGTTTTTGCTCTTCTTGGTACGTCAATACAGAATCTACAGTCTCTTGTAAACGAGCTAATTCCTCTGCATGTTTTGCTGAGCGAATTACTTCCTCACTATACGATGATTCCAGGGCACTACGTAAACCAATTAGTTGCTGTTCCTGTTCAACCACTGCTTGTAATAGAGAAGCGTGCTCTTGAATAACCCCACTTAACCCACAAATGACCATCACTATCAAGGTAATTAAAGACGAAATTCCTACAAAGATAAACAATGGAACACTTGTTGTAATTAACATATAAAAGAACTGCTGACCAGTCGCGCGCCCTGGGTGCTTTTTATCGTAAGGCCACCTGGCCGTAGAATAGTCACGACTAACAACACGGCCAGTAGACTTCAATGTTTGCTTTTCTGCAACACGCATTTCCAATGTCTCTTTATGGTTCATTAACAACTTATCTGTTCCAGCTCTAACCCATCCTAAGTGGTACGCCCCATCGTTAATAAGCTGACAAAAGATATAACCCAATAGAGAGACGATACAAAGACCTGCTAAAAAAGACTCCATTTGCGTTAGCCCTAAACCTCTAAGGATCTCGAATAAGAATTCGTAAATGTCACCTTCTTCTACCAATGGGAAGTCTGCAGAACGTTCCCTGAAGGACACAGAAACAATAGGTATGAAATTTAAAGTAAGATATTGGTTTTGAAATCGTTTCTTCATAAGTATCTTTTTGAAATTATACTACTCTTCTACATACTAATTTCCATGTAAATTGTAGTATAATTTTCCTCCCTAGGCTGGATTTGAACCAACGACACCGTGGTTAACAGCCACATGCTCTACCGCTGAGCTACTAGGGATATGACTTGAATTACTCCCACTCTAAACTACCAATTTTCCATGCATAGATGAACCCAAGAACTAGCTCAAAGATAAAGTCAAACATACTCCAGAAACCTAAACTTGTTAAATTACTTAATGTTACTGCCCAAGGAAATAAGAAAGTTGCTTCTAAGTCAAAAAGAATAAATAGAATAGCAACAAGGTAAAAACGGATGTCAAATGTATTTCTTGCATCGTCAAACGGCTCAAATCCACACTCATAAGGAGAAAGCTTCTCCGGATCTCCCGCGTTTATAGCAAGGGCGTATGAAAGACCAAAAATAATTAATGCTAGGACTAATGCAAAAACAATTAGTATAAAGATAGGAGTATACTCTAATTGAAATAAGGTCATTGCGGACGGGGAGAATCGAACTCCCGTCTCCTGGTTGGAAGCCAGGTGGTTTACCATTAACTTACGTCCGCGTAGAGCATAAAAACTAAATAGAGCTTAAGAACCCAAAGCACTAACATCGCGTGGCTAATTTAACTCTTGTTAGAGGGCTTATCTGCCAAAATAAGTTTTTTGTATGTCATAAGAACCCATTAATCCATTAAGAACCACCCAAAGCAGTAAGGTCCTCTATTGCTTTTAATATGAGTTGGTTCTGTTCTGGCGTTACAATTAGTGTGACATTATCGTTAAAACCGTTAAATTCTGTAGCTTTATGCTCTCGATTGTTAGAAAGCAAATATTGCTCTATAATATTGATAGCTGAGGGTATTTCATCACGTGTTTTTAGTTTCAGCGTTTCTAAAACTTCCCACTCTTGACTTAAATTCCCTGAGCTAAAATGAAAAATAACTCCATCAATGATCTTATTAAATGGCTCTTCGTACTTCAACTTATTAGTTAATTGTACTCTGTAATAGATAGCGCAAAATGCAGGTATTGTGAGTAATTTCATCATCTTTTTTAAAGTACTGAAGGTTCTTACTTAAAAGTAAGTTCTGGCTTGCTCGTAGGAATTGCTATTACTAAAGGGATAGAGTAACTTCTATAATAACGGTTTAAGCTTAAACTGCCTCGTCATCAAATGTCTTTGACCAGTAGTTAGCTGTAACGCGCTCTCCTTCTGTAAATGTTACATATAATACATAGAAAAAGAACGCTCCACTAAATGCAGATAAATAAGAACCGTAAGAAGCTACCATGTTCCATCCAGCATAAGCGTCAGGGAAGTCAGGAATACGACGAGGCATTCCTGCTAGTCCTAAGAAGTGCATTGGGAAGAATGTTAGGTTTACTCCAATAAATGTTAACCAAAAGTGAATCTTTCCTAAGATCTCAGGATACTGTAGTCCAGTAATCTTTCCAATCCAGAAATAGTACCCTCCAAAAATAGAGAATACAGCTCCCATTGAAAGCACATAGTGGAAATGCGCTACAACGTAGTAAGTATCGTGTAATGCGATATCAATACCACAGTTAGCACAGATAATTCCTGTTAATCCTCCAATAGTGAAAAGGAAGATAAATCCTAGTGTCCAAAGCATTGGTGTATGAAGCTCAACAGAACCTCCCCAAATTGTAGCTAACCATGAGAAAACTTTAATTCCTGTTGGTACCGCAATAATCATTGTGGCTGCTGTGAAATAAGCTCGTGTATCAATATCTAGACCCACTGTGTACATATGATGCGTGTCTGTGTGGTGTCTTCTTTTATATAACCTCACAGACTGTCGGACTCTCTCATCAACTAAATATCTTTATTTATGTTTTTAACTAATCTAACCATACGTTGTTTTGCGCGTGTACTTTCTAAGCGCCATTTATACTTTCCGTCAGTTAGTCGAACATGTATCTTTCTAAACCGAGTAAAGGATACTGCTTTATTTGACTGAAGAGGAAATTTACTTAAGTAGTCTATGATAGTCTCCCGATCTTTTTTAGATGCTAGTAGAAGGCGATACGCTTCTTTCTTAACTTCATGCTGTAGCGAACCACCTATTAAAAGTTTAAGATGCTCAAAAACCTCTTTTTCAAACTTTTGTACTAGACTGAATCGAACGGCAGGCTTCGTAATAGGTTCAATGCCTTCTTTTGTAGTGTTTTTTCCTGAAAAGCTTCCTTCAGCGTCAATAAAACCACTAAGCCAACCATCCTCTAGTGTAGGAAGAAATCGGTTGTCGTTAAAAATAACCATAGATGAAGTCCCTTCTATGGTACTACGCGAATTATAGGCATCCACATAGCTTTTAAACTTTATTTGGACTTTTTTTAAAGCCAAATTTCCGTTGAAAATATCAATTAACTCCTTAGTGTCTTCTAAAGTACCCACTCTATAACGATAATATGTACTGCCATTTTTATTTTTATACGGCCCAGTGACTGTTCCCAGTTTAAGTAACCGTTTTACTTTATGAAGGATTTGAGGATCTTTTTGGTTAATGAGAAACACACTTCTACCAGAAACCACTTGCCACGATCCATCTCCTTCCGCGAAACCAATGAACCACGACAATAATTGTTTTTTTTGTTTTTTAGTTAAATTTTTCATAAGAATTTTTTTAGTTGTTCTGCGTATTAGTCTCTGAGGATCGATTTATAAAACCTTTCCGGCTGATTAACTCTATCTTTTAGATTGTTACGTTCACTTCATTTAGCGGCGTACTAAAAGCATAGCAAGCAGTCCCAGCATATAGCAGAATATCTTTAATTGTTACTCACATAACAACTGGCCCATCAAATTAAGCCCATACAACAAAACCTAGAACTCCAATAGATAACATAGCATAAACCATTCCAAGGTAACCGAAAACAGGCTTCTTTGAGAATGTAGCTACTAAATGACTAACAATACCAAATCCTGGTAAAATTAAAATATAAACTTCCGTTTATGTTACACCCAAACAATTTGTTCGAATGTCTCACCTATTCACATAGATGGCCCGACTATATCATCTCTTTTAATTTATCCTTATAGGTAAAGATTGTATCTAAACCTTTTACAGTTAAATGTTGCTTTTTTTGAACTATCAAATAAGACTTACGAAGAATGGTGTAGCGTAGATAAGATTGAGTTAATTGTAGCGAATATCTATCAAAGTACCTTAATACAAGATGTATCCCTCTAAAAGAAACCGATGAGTAAGAATAAGTATTTGAGGATGTCTTGTGGCTTAGGTATCCCCCAAATTTATCTTTCATTTGTTTTAATAAAATGTCATCTTCTTGGTCTATTTGACAAAGTAATTGTACCTCATAACTGTTTCTGTGTTCTACCCATGGAGTATCTATTCGTAAGTGTCCGTCAGCGTCACAAAACCCTGCAAACCACGAAGTTTCCCAATCTATGGTTGTGTTTAGTGATGTTTTTCGTGAGCTAAAACCTAGCTCATATATACGGGTGTTATATTGAGAAATACGTACAGGATGTTTTAGTTTGTCTCTTACTAGAGCGGCGACATGTTTCACACCTGTTTTGTTTGATATTATTAAGTTCACAGCATTCTTATCTTTTACAGGGCGTACTTTTCCATATCCAAGTAACGACCGTATAGAGTACGCATCCCTCTTATCCCGAAGATTAAAAGCGATAACGATATGGCCCATAGTACTAAAGTGGCCATCTCCATCAATAAGTCCTGCTAAATAATGACCAAATGTATTTTCTGTTAATAAAGGCCTTTTAGAAGGCCTGTGGATGGATAAGTTTTTTGTTTGCATAGAGTTTCGCGTGTAGTCTGTGAGGATCCCTTTTCAGGTTTCCTGCCGATTTTCTTTATTTATAGAAGCTTTTTTACGTTCCACTTAAAATTGGTGAAAGTATCTTCTATAAAAGACGTTCCGGCATATAGTGAAATTTATACACCCCTCTGTTTATATTATGTTAAAGGGTGTCCAAAAAACCAGAATAGGTGTTGATAAAGAATTGGATCTCCACCTCCAGCTGGATCAAAGAATGTTGTGTTAAAGTTACGGTCAGTAAGAAGCATTGTAATAGCTCCTGCTAACACTGGAAGAGATAGTAACAGTAAGATAGCTGTAATAAATACAGACCATACGAACAATGGCAGCTTGTGCATTGTCATTCCTGGTGGACGCATGTTAACAATGGTTGTAATAAAGTTAACAGCTCCTAAAATAGAAGATGCTCCTGCTAAGTGTAGACTGAAAATAGCTAAATCTACAGATGGCCCAGAGTGAGCAGCTACACTAGATAAAGGAGGGTAAACTGTCCATCCTGTACCTGCACCTGCTTCTACTAGTGATGAAGATAAAAGTAATAACAGAGCTGGAGGTAGTAACCAGAAACTAATGTTATTTAATCTTGGGAAAGCCATATCTGGTGCTCCAATCATTAATGGAACAAACCAGTTACCAAACCCTCCAATCATTGTAGGCATAACGAAGAAAAAGATCATAATGAAAGCGTGACCTGTCACGATAACATTATAAAGCTGGTTATTCCCCATAAGGATTTGAGCTCCAGGTTGAGCTAACTCAATACGGATAAGCATAGAAAGGGTAGTACCCATAACAGCAGAAATACCACCGAAAATAAAATAAAGTGAACCAATGTCTTTATGGTTAGTTGAAAATAGCCAACGGGATGACCAATTATAAGTGGCGTCTGGCATAATTATTTTCTTCTAATAAGCGATGCTTATAGAGTTTTCTGGACAAAAAAACAAATAAAAGAGCTCTTGCCCATATTGTATAAACACGTGACACACTTAAAAATCAGAATGTTAAAGAAAGGGATAGCAAGTTAAATTAATCCTTGAAGGTCTTCGAGAGCCTTCAATACAGAAGGATCTGTTGTTGGAAGACTCTTAAGTGTATCAATAGCTTCTTGAACATCACTACAATCTTTAAGTTTAAGTTGTAACTCTGGTTGTTCCGCTAACTTAGAGATGATCTTATGTACTTTATATATGTATGTATGTATTTCTGTGTCATTGACCTTATCTATTAACGCATTCTCACAACTTTTGTTATAAATTGTATAAGTTATTAGGGCTGCAAGGGTTATGTACTGTATAATAGCTTTCATACGTTCGTTTTTCGTCCTACGTTGACCGAAGCAGGTAAACACTTTTGGAGACTTGGTAAGTCTTTTTAAGCCGTCATAAGACGTATTTGATACTATATATTTATTGTAAGACATCTAATCTAAACCATGAACAATCATAGAGGTAGACTTTACATGTATCTAACAGAACATTTTTAGCCATAATGTAGGAACCGTACACTCTTTCTTTCTCATAAGTTTGTTTTTAGTGTTTGGATCTTTCGTTAATTACATTTCTAGTTCGTTATTAGCTATGAACTTATATCCCTTAAGAGGAGAGTGGCTCAATTGGTAGAGCAGCGGTCTCCAAAGCCGCCGGTTAAGGGTTCGAGTCCCTTCTCTCCTGAAAATTATTAATCGTCACCAAGTTCAGCTAACTTGTTAGAAACCCATGTAACGTAATCTTCAAGAGAAACAGCTTCGACGCAAATCGGCATGAATCCATGGTTTACACCACAAATTTCACTACACTGACCGTAAAAAACACCTTCACGTTTAATAAACATACTTGTTTGGTTTAAACGTCCTGGGCATGCATCTAATTTTAAAGCTAATGATGGAACTCCCCAGCAATGAAGAACGTCCGCAGCTGTTAAGATAACACGAATATGTGTTCTAACTGGTAGAACTACACGGTTATCTACAGAAAGTAAACGTAATGCTCCATTCTGAAGCTCATCTGATGGAATCATATAACTATCGAATGCGATGGTTTCTCCTTCTTCTGTAGCATAGTCTCCATATTCGTAACTCCAGTACCATTGGTGACCGATAGCTTTTAATGTAATAGCCGGCTCAATGATTTCATCAACAGAGTAAAGTAGCGCGAATGAAGGAACTGCAATAATTAATAGAATGAAAGCTGGTGTAACGGTCCAAAAAATTTCTAATGCTGTTCCGTGAATCACACGGTCTGCTACAGGATGGACTTCTTTTCTAAATAGCTGTACAGAACGTGTCATTAAGTAACCTACGAAAGCACCGACAACTACAATAATAAACATAATATCGTGGTGCAAGTTTACAATACCTTCCATAATAGGTGTTGCTGGATCTTGAAACCCAAGTTGCCATGGCTCCGCTGCTTCACAGTGGACTCTCGACTTATTAAAAAATAGTTGGTTAATAAAGGTTGCTAGCACTTCAGATATGTTTGGCTTAACAAACATATTAGAAAGTTTCTCTTACCATTTTAAAGTTAACATGACCTTTATAAGGGATCTCATCCTGGTGAGCCTCGTCAATAATAATTGCCGTCAATGTACGGTAATCGAATTCAATTGAGCGTGGTAAAGGAACAGGGAATCGTAAACTTTGTTTGGCAAAAGATTTTTGTGTCTTTTGCTTGTTATACTTTTTGTTTTTCTTTTTAGGTCTCTTATTTAATTTTTTAATTCTGTCTATTCGTAAGGCCATACGGGAATGGAATGCGTTGAATACAGAAGACCATATTTTACCGGTAGGGGAAACAAAGTCTCCTACTTCTAAAGACATACTCGGAGAAGTTACTACTTCCCCGTTGACTTTAAAGAAACCATGTAAAATATCTTGACGGGCCTTAAAAATAGTTCTAGCAAACCCTATACGAAGAAGAAATGCGTCAAAGCGTCGGTCAAGTAACCCTTTAAAACTTTTTTTGGTTCTAGAAACACCATGCTCAGATTGGTTAAACAATGCTTTAAATTGACGCTTTGTTAAATTACCGTATAATTGACTTAACGCCTGTCTTGTTTTTAGGCGCTCACCAAATAGAGCTCTTACGGAACCTTTGTTTTTAGGGGCCATATTGGCACGGATTTTCCACCATTTTTTTCTATAGAATTTTTTTAATTTTCTATTTCCCCATACATTAACACCTACTTGATATGAAATCTTTTGGCGGGGTTTATTACGTGACTGCTTATGGATTTTAAATTGATTCATTTATTTTAAGTAAGTAGGAATTCTAACATTACAGATTAAACTTTTTCTAACTTCTCTTATAGACTAAGGCTATTTTTTCTTACCTTCTTTACGTCTAACAGACTCATTAACGAATGTTACACCTTTTCCTTTATAAGGTTCCGGTGGTCTAAAATTTCTAATCTTAAAAGCAAATTTAGATAGAAAATCCTTATCGTTCCCTGAAAGAACAATAAGTGTCTTAATAGACGACTTTTGAGGAAGAGTAACTGAAATGCCTTGAGGGATATCTAATAAGATGTCATGTGAAAAACCTAGTTTTAATTCTAACACTTTATTGTCAATTACCGCAGCACGGTAACCTACACCAACTAATTGTAACTTACGAGTAAATCCTCGCGACACACCAGTAATCTTGTTAGCAAGTAACGATCTAGCTAGACCCCAACCACTTTTGTATTGGGCCTCTTCTAGATCTACATATACCTCATTACCGTCTGAATTTACGTTGTAAGATATACCATTAATTTCCGAAATAGAGTGCTGACCGTGAGGACCTTTAACGGTTAGGGTTTTATTACCTTCTGTAATGGAAATACAAACTTTGTTAGGGATTTTAATTGGTAATCTTCCTATATAAGACATTTTTTTTATTTTAACGCACAAATAACTTCACCACCAATATGTTGCTGAATTGCGTCTATATGTGTTAATAGGCCTTTACTTGTTGAGAGAACTAAGAGACGACCAAAACCTTCTTCGTCTAAAAAAACTTCAATCTCTGACAAAGTTAAATATACACGACGGCTCTGTTTTGAAATGGTCTCTATGCTGAGTAGGGCAGGTACTCCGTCTACGTATCTGAGAAAAACAGTACCTTTCGTAAAATTAGATAAACTTAGGTCTTTTACGTTTTTACTTTCGATGTTAGACGCAACACGTTCTGACCAACCAGATATAAAACCTCCATCTCTCAAAACTCTCAACAGACGAACGTTACGAGAAGTATGAACAAAACTTACACTAACTAAATTGGCTCTGTAACCGTTTCGTATTCTTGTTATTAAATCTGAGTATCCTTGATTTGAAGACATAATTTTACCAACTTGCTTTTAAAACACCAGGGAGCTTTCCGGCTAAGGCTAATTCACGCATTTTAATACGAGATAGCCCAAAGTAACGGTAAACTGCTCTAGGTCGACCTGTTACTAGACAACGGTTATGTAATCTAGTTTTGGAGCTATCACGAGGAAGCTTTTCAAGTTTCTCCTGGATCTTAATGCGGGCTTCAACAGAAAGGTTCTTATTAGAGTACACTTTTTTAAGAGCGTCACGCTTATTAGAGTACTTTGCTGTCAAATTTCTTCTTTTTCTTTCGCGTTCTATGCGAGCTTTCATAAGTTTATTTTTTATATACTGGAGATGACCGGACTCGAACCGACAACTTCCTGCATGCAAAGCAGACACTCTACCAATTGAGTCACACCCCCCTGACTATTTATTTTTTAAAAAATAGAAAACCGCCACTTAAGATAAATAGAACAACAATTCTTGGGTCTAAATAAACAGAAACTGTTGACCATAATCCAACGATAGCGATAAATCCTGTTAGTCCAGCTAACATTACAAAGGTATAATGATAAACGAATCCTGTTTGCATTCCTGTAAACAGTCTACCGTTTTCCCATACAGTTTTTGTAATACCTAATGGACCTAAAAACTCAAACAGTCCTCTATCAACTAGCTTATAAGTTGTATTGTACCCCATAGATAAAACTTCTTGGGATACGTACTCGTTATAAACCTTATCAAAGAACCATTTTCTGTTAAGAAAGGTATATAGACCTCTTCCTAAAGGAGTTTTCTTCATATTATAAAGTTCTGTACTATAACTATTGTAAAGAATGAAAGCACTTATAGCTCCTAAGTTACTTAAAATAACCGGTGTAAGCTTAATATAATGTGGAATGAACTCAGCTTCTAGCATAGTTAAATTTTGTGGATGAGTAAATAAAGCATTCCCCCAGAAATCTGTTCCTACACCAATAATCATATCTTTTGTAAGGTACCCAATAAAGATACTTCCTAAAGATAAGATAAATAGCGGTAGGGCCATTGCAAGAGGTGCATCATGAGCCCCTTCCATTACTTTCTTATACGCGTTTGTTTCAGCGAGGAATGTTAAATACAACAGTCTCATTGAATAAAACGCAGTAAAGAAAGCAGCTAAAGTACCTAGCCAGTGAGCAAAATGTCCACTTAATGTGTACTTAGCATAAGCAATTTCAAGAATAACATCCTTAGAGTAGAAACCTGTTAAGAAAGGGAACCCCATTAAGGCAATAGACCCGATAAAGAACATTGCATAGGTAAATGGTAAGACTCTTACAAGTCCACCCATTCGTCGCATATCTTGTTCATCAGCAACTGCGTGGATCACAGATCCAGCACTTAGAAATAATAATGCTTTAAAGAAAGCGTGGTTTGCTAAGTGGAATACACCTACGTTATAGGCAGATAGACCACAAGCAAAGACCATGTAACCAAGTTGACTACAAGTAGAGTAGGCAATTACACGTTTTAGATCATTTTGAAGTAACCCTGTTGTTCCTGCAAAGAATGCTGTCATAGCACCCATTACTGTGATAACAACTAGAGCTGTTGGTGCGTATTCTATTAGTGGAGAAGATCTTGCTAATAAGAATACACCTGCAGTTACCCATTTATGTTTGAACTACCTTCGTTAGGCAGAACATCCTTACCATTTCTGGTAAGATCGGACTCTATCTTCAACTTTTGATTGATATTCTTTAGCTTACCTGCTATTTTTTCTATAATTCTATAACCTTCTACTGTTAGGTGTATTTTCTTAACTATTAAATGATGGGCATTACGCCAATGTAAATAAGCTATACGTTTTTTTGTTTTCAATTTATAGCGTTGAAAATATTGTATAAGTTTTACTCGTGCTTTTTTATTGCCTATGTAAAACTCATAACCTTCCCATGAAGGATCGTATCTTTTATTTGTACTGGTTTTAACAAAAAGGTTACCTATGGCTGTAATAATAGGTTCTGTTTTTTGTGTAATACTATACCTAGCTTGTACAGAAACTACTCCATCTTTTCTTTGGTTAATGTTAAGCATGAAACACCCTTCTGCATCTGTAAATCCACATAACCAAGATGTGTTTAAGCTCACAGAAGGTCCATAGTTTTTAAATTCTATGTTTGTCCCGTATTTTGTATTATACATCGTTAAAAAATCACCAAACTGTTCTCTTCGAGCAGGTATAGATAAATTACCGTTTAATAAGTGTATTATTTTAAGTAAATTTTTTTCATTACCAATAAAAAGCCTGCCCATGTTTCGAGTTTTAAGTCTTATTACTTTTCCGTAGCCTAATGTTGTCCTTAGGTTATTTAAAAAAGCAAGTTCATTAGAGTGTTGGTCTAGAACGAATTCTACGCTACCGCGTTTATAGTTTATTAATAGTGATCCGTCTCCTTCAAAAAAACCTATAAAGTATGTAAGAAATTCCTTATTAAGTTTATTTTTATGTTCAGGTACCACTTTTTGGTAATCGCTAAAGTCAAAAGTTGTTTCACATATAGTCTCTGAGGATCCTATTTGATGATATTTAGTTTTTGTCATATTATATTTATAGTTTCCTGCGGATTGTCCAATTTTACAAATTTTACCTTATATCGAGCCAGAGGCTTAATAAGGATTGTAAACTTAAGGAGATTCCCGCATACAGTGAAAAGTTTACCAATAATTTACATTATTGGGCTACAAGTTGTTCTTATAGTAGCTGCATGAATTAGAGCTGACACAGGTGTTGGACCCTCCATTGCATCTGGAAGCCATGTATGTAATCCAATCTGAGCGGATTTACCTACTGCTCCTACAAATAAAAGAAGTCCAATACAAGTTAATGTGTCTACTTCAAAGTTTAAGAAAATCATCGTGTCCCCTACGAAAGAGGGTGCCGCAGCAAAAACTACAGCATAGTCAATAGATTTAAATTTAACAAATACAGCAAAGATTCCTAAAGCTAACCCAAAGTCACCTACACGGTTAACAAGCATTGCTTTAATAGCAGCCTTGTTAGCTTGTAGTCTTGCAAACCAGAAGTTAATTAGTAAGTATGAACATAGCCCTACTCCTTCCCATCCTACAAACATCTGTAAGAAGTTGTCCGCTGTGACTAAAATAAGCATGAAGAATGTAAACAATGATAAATATGACATAAATCGCGGTAAATGAGGGTCGTGTCCCATATATTCAGTTGAGTACAGGTGTACTAATGAAGATACAGAGGTAACAACTACTAACATGACAACGGTTAAGGTATCAAATAAGAATCCCCAAGAAAAGCTAAACATTTCCGAATCGATCCAAGTCATAAGATCAAAGTGAACAGGTTGACCTAGTAGAGCCACTTCATAAAACGCTACATAAGACATAGCACAAGTGGTCATAATAGAACCTGTTGTAATGTATTTTGCACCTTCTCGGCCAATATAGCGACCAAAGAAACCTGCAGTTAGTGCACTAATAAGAGGAAGTAAAACAATTAAGAGATACATTTTTAATAAGTTTTGAATTGTATGTTTAACCTTCCGGCTAAAATTGAGTAAAGATTATCAATGGAGGGACTCGAACCCTCACCTCTCAAGGAGACAGGAACCTAAACCCTGCACGTCTACCAATTCCGTCACATTGACTTGCTTTTAGAAATTATATTTTAGCGTGTTTTCCGCCTATACGCTTTTGTGTACGGGCGTTAGTGCTAGTTCTTTGTCCACGAACAGGATATTTATTTTTGTGTCTCATTCCTCTGTAACTTTTAGTGGAGATGAGGCCAATAACAAAATCACGTCGTATCTTTTTAATAGAACTCGGGTTAATACCCTTTGTTTGTACCCAGTGTTGAATTTCTCCTTCTTCTTCTAATGTAACTTGACTTATCTTTAAAGACGGGTTAAGTCCTAGATCAGAACAGATGTCTTTCGAAGTTGTTTCTCCAATACCGTATACCGAACAAAGCCCTTTTTGTAATGAATATGTTGGTTTTACTTTTCGTCCAAATAATTTAAGCATTTAAATGTTTAATAAGGTAGGTTGCACGTTTACTATAGCCCTTTAGTAATAAACAGCTCTATTCCTCTAAGAGGATGGAGACCCCTATAGACCCGGACTTTAAGCAAAAAAACTATGTGTTTAAGACAAGTAAAACCAACAACGTCATCGCAACGCCAATTAATCCAAGTTAAATACGACGGATTATCTAAGATAAAACCTGAACCTTCTCTAGTTAAAGGGTTACATAAGTCAGGAGGACGCAACCACCAAGGAAGGCTTACAGCTTTTCGACATGGGGGCGGACATAAACGTAGTTACCGCTTAGTTGACTTCAAAAGAAGTTCTTTCTCAGTAGCAGTTGTAGTCTCTATCGAATATGACCCTAATAGATCCGCTTTTATTGCAAAGGTTAAAGATACAACAGGACTTTTTCACTATATCTTAGCCCCTTCAGACCTTAAAATAGGGGATAAAGTAGAATCTGGACCTAATGCACCAATTAGTATCGGAAATGCTCTTCCATTAAAGAACATTCCTGTAGGAACTGTTATACATAACATTGAGCTTAAACCCGGTCATGGTGGGCAATACGCCCGTTCTGCTGGAACTTTTGGTGTACTTATTCAAAAAGTTCAAGACGGTAAATACGCTCAAATTAGACTAAAATCTAAGGAGCAACGTTTAGTACCAATAAACTGTATGGCAACAATAGGTGCAGTTTCTAACCCTGACCATGGAAGTATTTCTCTCTCTAAAGCAGGTCGCTCAAGATGGCTAAGACGTCGCCCCACAGTTCGTGGAGTTGCTATGAACCCAGTAGACCATCCACACGGTGGAGGAGAAGGAAAAACTAGTGGAGGACGTCCTTCAGTAAGTCCTTGGGGTAAACTAACAAAAGGACCTAAAACAAGAAGCCCTAAGAAGAAGTCAGACTTAATTCTTCAAAAACGTAAACGTTAATGAGTAGGTCAATTTGGAAAGGTCCATTTGTACAAATAAGTTTAAGAAAAAAGATAATCAGAGCACAAGATTACATCGACTCTGCTAAAAAAGGCCGTGTTCGTATTAAGACAACGTCACGTAGTTCTACCATACTAAAGGATTTCATTGGACTAACTTTTTTAGTACATAATGGAAAACAATACCAACAAGTTATAGTTAATAGCAAGATGGTAGGCCATAAGTTTGGAGAATTTGCCTTTACACGACAGCGATACTTTTTTAAAAAAGGTAAGAAAAAATAAAAATAAATGGGACAGAAAGTACATCCAATAGGTCTTCGATTAGGTATAACACAAGGTTGGGACTCTAGCTGGTCTTCAAACCCAACAAGCCCTGCAAGTCAGAGTTACAGGCATAACCTACACATCGACCTAGAAATTAGAAATCTTATTAAACAACTATTTGCTTCTAAAGGCGGTTACGTTGGTAAGATAGGTATTTCAAAAAGTTCAGGTACAAATGTAGTAGATATAAATGTGTTCGGTTATGTACCTATAAAGATAATTAGAAGAAAAAGACCTTCTTTACCTAAAACAAAACCTAAAGTTAAACAAAAACCTATCTATAAGTCAAAGTTTACGGCTAAAAAAGAACTTCAAGTCCAACTTACTAGATTAGTTGATGTTTTAAACAAAAAACATGCTCCAGAAATTTTTACTCTGAATTGTGTTTTAGTTAAAGGTATCTCTAACCCCTACGAGAAACACCGTCATAAACAACGACGTCCTACGTATAGACATAAAAAAAGAAAGTTTACTTTAAAAAACAAGAAAGTTACGGCTTTTAACGGAATTACCTTAAAAAGAAACTCTATTAAAAAGAAAACAAAGAAACAAAAAGGTCCTGTTTTAGCTGTATACGCAGCAATGCAAAAATTTAAGTTTATGAAGAATAATAAGTACTTCAGTACACTTATTAATCTAGTTTACCTTGCATGTAAAACAAAACAACCCCAATTCATTGCGTCTTTTCTTGCTAGAGAATTAAGTAAAACCCACATTAAACGACAACGTTGGCTTCTTAATAATGTCGACATTGTTTGCGCATTCTTTTACCTTAAAGCGGAACTAAAAGGTATTCGTATACAAGTTTGCGGTCGTATCAATAAATCTAAGCGTGCTAAAAAATATGTAACCCAGCATGGTACAATCCCAGCACAAACAATATCTAACCCGTTACAGTACGGTTTTGATGAAGCTTATACCTCTTTTGGTTCTATGGGGGTTAAAGTGTGGTTAGCTTACTAACCGTTTAGGGCAAATGACAGAGTGGTCGAATGTACTTGTTTTGAAAGCAAGCGTACCGATGGTACCGTGGGTTCGAATCCCGCTTTGCCCGTATGTCGGAAATCTTATTTTATTTCTTTGGAGCTATTACATTAGTTTCTGCTATAATGGTCATTAGTTCTCGAAACCCTGTTCATAGTGTTCTTTTTCTAATCATAGCATTTTGTGCTTCTGCCGGACTACTCATTTTGATCGAAGCTGAATTTATGGCGATGATCTTTATTGTAGTTTATGTAGGAGCAATTGCTGTTCTATTTCTTTTTGTTGTCATGATGCTAAATATTAAGATCTCTGAAGTCATTAATGAGATCTATCAATACCTCCCTGTAGGTGGTCTTATTGGGTTAATTTTCCTTTTAGAGGTTTTCCTTATCGTCGACAATGACTTCGTACCCCTATTATCTGAAGGGGCACAATCTACTTATGTAGATTGGTCAGGAATGATAGATAATGTAACCAATTTAAGTAGTCTTGGCCAAGTTCTTTATACACATTACGCAATTCCTTTCCTAATGGCAGGACTTATTTTACTGGTCGCTATGATCGGAGCTATTGTTTTAACTATGCAAACAAGAACAACAGTACGTCGACAACATATTTTCCAACAAGTATCGAGAGATGACGCTAATGCTATCTATTTAGTTAATTATAGTTGGAGAAACATTGGATGCGGCTGTGTTATTTTCATTTCTTTCGTAGTAATTCAAACGTTAGCCTATAAATATGGCGGAGGCGGATAAAGTCTTCAGAGTTCAATTTCTATGGCGGATATAGCTCAGTTGGTTAGAGTGTTAGATTGTGATTCTAAATGTCGCGGGTTCGAGTCCCGTTATTCGCCTTCTTATGGCTCCTTCACTTACTAGTATCATACTTACACCAATGATTGGTGGAATTATCCTGCTTTTCATACCAGGAAAGTATACCGGTGTTATTAAAACAAGTGCTCTTTATATTTCTCTATTAGTTTTTATTATGTCACTCTATTTTTGGGCAGTTTTTGACAACATGACAGCAAAGTTCCAGTATGTTGAAGTATACAATTGGATTGGATCGTCTAATATTAATTTCTATTTAGGTATTGACGGTATCTCTCTATTCTTCGTGATACTAACAACCTTACTTATCCCCATTTGTATCCTTGCAAGTTGGGATGCTATTAAATCTAATGTAAAAGAGTATATGATTGCCTTCTTATTTTTAGAAGGTTTCGTTATCGCTGTTTTCTGTGTTTTAGACTTAATCTTATTCTATGTTTTCTTTGAAGCTGTTCTTATACCTATGTTCATTATTATCGGTGTTTGGGGTTCAAGAGAGCGTAAAATTCGTGCAGCTTATATGTTCTTCTTATATACCTTATTAGGATCTGTTCTAATGCTGTTAGCTATCTTATGGATTTATTTCCATGCAGGTACAACAGATTACCAAATCTTATTAACAACAGAGTTTGATGAAGATGTTCAAAAACTTCTATGGCTAGCTTTCTTTGCTTCATTTGCTTCAAAAGTACCAATGGTTCCAGTTCATATATGGCTTCCAGAGGCTCACGTTGAAGCACCTACAGCAGGATCTGTTATTTTGGCAGGAATTCTGTTAAAACTTGGTACTTACGGGTTTTTAAGATTCTCAATGCCTCTATTCCCTTACGCTACAAACTATTTTACACCTCTGGTATACACATTTGCATGTGTTGCCGTAGTGTATACTTCTTTAACTGCTATTAGACAAACAGATTTAAAGCGTATTATTGCGTATTCTTCTGTAGCACACATGAACCTTGTTATGGTAGGTCTGTTTACACTAAACCAAACTGGACTAGAAGGTGCTATTCTGCAACAGCTTAGTCACGGACTTGTATCAGGTGCACTTTTCCTTTGTGTTGGTGTAGTTTATGATCGTCATCATACCCGTTTAATTAAGTATTATGGAGGAGTAGCTCACGCTATGCCTCTATATACTATCATCTTTATGTTCTTTACTATGGCAAATATTGCTTTACCCGGTACAAGTAGTTTTATTGGTGAGTTTATGATTCTAGCAGGATCTTTCCAAGCAAACACTACTGTATGTTTCATAGCAGCTACAGGTATGATCTTAGGAGGGTGTTACTCACTATGGTTATTTAACCGTGTATGTTTTGGTAACATTAAAACACAATATATGCGTCAATTCGTTGATGTAAATAGACGTGAATTTGCTACTCTATTACCATTAGTTATTTTAGCACTTGTTATGGGTATTTACCCAGACATTTTCCTTGATCCAATGCACCTTTCTGTAACTAATTTACTCGAACATATTAAGGTACAGCTTTAAAGAGCAAAGGACGTTACAGACCCCCTAGGACAAGGTATTATTATCTTCCTATCAGTCTATTACATTCTTATACATTCTAAAGTAGTGTATGAGAGTCCCTCCTTATTTAGTAATCTATAGCTATTCCTTCTTTTTCTTCCCACCTTCAACCTTTTTCTTTCTTTTACTTCCTTACATGATCCCCCTCTTTACCAGGTATAAGTTCTTTGGTCTTTGCTCTCCCCCAGCGACACCGTTTATAGTCAATTAATAGCTGCAATAGTATTTATTGTTGGTGCTGCTTGGTCGTCTTGTCTTTTTTTAACAGTATAAAACATAAATTATAGTCAATTAATAGCTGCAATAGTATTTATTGTCATTGTGTTTTAGTTGTTATCTTTTAGTGCTTTCTAAAACAATTTAATATTAGAAAGACATGGTTAGTTAGCAATGGAAAGGTGGCTGAGTGGTCTAAAGCGTATCCCTGCTAAGGATAAGTACCTCTTTGGTACCAAGGGTTCGAATCCCTTTCTTTCCGTAATATCGTCTTGAGCTTGTAGTTCAATGGTTAGAACACCCCGCTCATAACGGGTACGTTGCAGGTTCGAGTCCTGCCAGGCTTATATGTTACATAGGCAGGAGTGGGCCTTGTTAGGGATAAAGGGTAAAAAAGTACTTTTTTTGCTATATCGGTTATATAAAAGTTTTTACATTCCTTTAGGGATAAAACGGTCAGATCGTATAACTAAAAATGGAAACAATTATATCAATTATAACATTCGCCGGATTTGCATCAATGATTTTTAGACGTTATAAAATCAATTTAGTAGATAATAGTAGTCTAGTAGATAATAGTAGTCTAGTAGATAACAGTAGTTTACTAGATAACAGTAGTCTAGTAGATAACAGTAGTTTATTAGATAACAGTAGTTTACTAGATAACATTAGTCTACTAGATAATAGTAGCCTAGTAGGATTTATTAACGAAGGAACTCTAGATTTGGGGAATATTGAGAGTCGACTAAAGGTCATAATGGATAATTTCTTTATTGAGATTAACGTTAATCCCCAATTCGTTGAACAGCGCAATACCTCGAAATGGATAACAGATCTTAGTGAAATGATAAGAACTGGGGATTTAAGTCCTGAGCATACAGAAGCAGCATTAAAAGCTCTTAAAGAAATCTGTTTGTTGTTACCTTAGATCTATAATACAAAAAACTTATTTTGGCAGATAACCTCTCAAGAGTTAAATTAGCTTCATATTTTCTATCCTTCCCAGTTCTATTCGTTATTTCTCCCGGGTTCCTTACGAAAGTTTGTTAATCATGGTTAAACAATTAAGTCGGTTATGGTCGACCTCTCTTTTGCGGTTATATAAAAGTTTTTACATTCTATTAGTAGAGTCTCTAACCTTATAATGTAGTGGTGCTCTTAGCTCCCTAGTGTCGGTGAAGGGGTTGGGCTGAAGGTGGCATTGATTCCATCGAATCTGCCACCTTAATTAATACAGTAGTTGCTTTTAATCCTTTAGAGCAATTCCAACTAGTTCCTCTTATCGCCCTTTACATAGGTGCGGTAGATTTATCATTCACAAACTCAGCACTTGCTGGTCTTGGTGCTTGTACTTTCTTTATCATTTTATCACAGCTTGTGTTTTACACTGGTAATGGTAGTATTATCCCAAGCCGTTGGCAATCTTTATTAGAGTCATTTTACGATGTTGTAGTAAATGTACTTAACGATAACGTTGGCCACAGAGGTGCAGCTTTTTTCCCGTTTATCTTTTCACTATTTATATTTTTATTAGTAGTTAACCTTATTGGTATGGTTCCTTATAGTTTTACAATTACAAGTCACATTATTGTAACACTAATGTTTGCTTTAACAGTTTATATTGGTGTAACCATCATTATGATCCGTGAGCATGGATTTCATGCTATGTCTGTTTTCTTACCAGCAGGAGCACCGTTCGCATTATACCCACTTTTAATTGCTATTGAGTTAATCTCTAACGTAATGCGTGTTGTGTCTCTGTCAGTTCGACTATTTGCTAACATGATGTCAGGTCATATTTTACTAAAGGTTCTATTAGGTTTCGCATGGACAATGATGCTTGCTGGAGGAGTAGTTTTCGTTCTTCACCTTGTACCATTATTCGTTGTTTTCGTACTATTATTTTTAGAAACAGCTGTTGCTATCATTCAGGCATACGTTTTTGCAACATTAGCGTGTATTTACCTAAATGAAGCCCTTAACCTTCACTAATTATTTTTTCCTATTTCTGTTGATCTAAAAAAGATCGTAATGAGAAGTCGCTATACAAAAGCTCCAATTGTTGATGTTTTAGCTTCCCATTTAGTAGATTACCCCTCTCCTACAAATTTAGGGTATCTATGGGGAGTAGGTTCTAGTGCCGGATTGTGTTTAGGTATTCAAATTGTTACCGGTATTTTTTTAGCAATGCACTACACTTGTCATGTGGACTTAGCTTTCGCTAGTGTAGAGCATATTATGCGTGATGTTAATAATGGATGGCTAATTCGCTATATCCATGCAAATGGAGCTTCTATGTTCTTTATTACCATTTACGTGCACATGTTTAAGAACATTTATTATGGTTCTTATGCACATCCTCGTGCAGCACTTTGGTGCTCAGGAGTAATAATTTTTCTAATTACAGTTTTAACTGCCTTTTTAGGTTATGTTTTACCATGGGGTCAAATGAGTCTATGGGGAGCGACTGTTATTACAAACCTTGTTTCTGCCATTCCTCTGATCGGAGTTTCTATCGTAGAGTGGCTTTGGGGAGGGTTCTCTGTAGATAATGCTACATTAAACCGTTTCTTTAGTTTACACTACCTATTTCCTTTCTTAATTGCGGGTCTTACAATCTCTCACCTTACACTGTTACACCAAACAGGTAATAATAACCCGTTAGGAGTAGATACAACCACAGATAAGATGCCATTTTATCCTTACTGTTACGTTAAAGATCTTTTTGTTTTCCTATCTTTCTCTGTTTTCTTTTCAGTCATGGTGTTTTTCTATCCAAACGCTCTAGGTCACCCAGATAACTATATCCCGGCAAACCCCCTAGTTACACCAGCACACATTGTACCTGAGTGGTATTTACTTCCTTTTTACGCAATTTTACGCTCAATCCCTGATAAGTTAGGAGGAGTTCTTGCTATGGGAGGTGCTATCCTTATTATGCTTACAATGCCTTTTACAAACAGTTCAGCTATTAGAAGTTCATACTTTAGACCACTTTATACAAAGTTGTTCTGGGTATTTGCTGCTACATGTTTAGTTCTAATGTGGATTGGTCAAAATGTTGTAGAGTCACCTTACGAAGAAATTGGACAAGTTGCTACAGTAATTTACTTCCTTTACTTTGCTGCAGTTATCCCATTTTTCGGGAAATTTGAAGACTATTTATTACGTTTTAATTTAAAAAATTCCCTATTCGGCGGGGGTAAGCTGGTTTCTGTCGTCGGGGTTATTGTTAGAAGGTCTTTTTCTACCGATCCCCGGTAAATCATCTGGCCTTCTTCAGTCATTTATTCTTTTATGGGTTAGTTTGCA
>Ga0206126_10002261_pt1 | contig 21376 bp, 11 predicted proteins | sample Helgoland_Spring_5_FD_148621 | JGI IMG/M metagenome (GOLD analysis project Ga0206126, IMG submission 148621) | Pelagic subsurface seawater microbial communities from Kabeltonne, Helgoland, North Sea - Helgoland_Spring_Bloom_20160412_1 | ecosystem: Environmental > Aquatic > Marine > Epipelagic ...
TCTTCTTTAAACCAACGTCTAAGTGATGCACCCTTTTTAGTTTTCTTAACTTTCAAAGGTGAGTTCATTTTAAAAGCCATACTATTTTATGTTACCTTTCTTTTTTCTACACTTAGCTATATAACCTGATGCATAAGCAGAAGGGAATACGTCATACTTTGCTTTTGCTTTATGGTAGCATGCATCTTTTGCTTTAGCCGGTGATCCTATACTATATCCGTTATTACCTTTCTCGCCTAGACCTTGAGGCCCAATCTTTTTAGCGGGCGCAGGATTTTTTTCTGGGACAGCGCCACCACTTCCGTCTGCGTTCATAGATATTTCCATACCTTCTGGCGCTTTAACATTGCTTCTAGCATTTCGTACTCTGATTGTAATTGGTTCGTTCATTATTTATTTTTTAAGTAATCAATACGTTTGGTTATAGACATTCCTTTTGTTTCTTTTTTATATAATCTATATTGAGACGGAGTCAATTTTTTTTCTAAAGATTTTATTGTTTTTTTATTTTTTTCTCTTGTTTCTTTAGATTTTCTTTTTCCTTCAATTTTTCTTTTATATTTTGCGATAGCTTTTATAACATCTTCTTCTTCATCTTTAGCATTAATACCCCAAGTTCTCCAACCTAAAGCCAATGCTATACGCTGCCATTGTGTATTCCTAGCGTCTAATGCCTCTGATATTCCATTAACTTCTTGTACAAGCCTATCTAACGGTAAATTTAAAAAAGCGGACGTTAAGTTACCCAATACATCCCAACCTGGACTTAAATTAAATTTGCCATCTATTGTTATATCTAGGCCTCTTTCCGAAATAACATCTTTTTCAAATTTTTTAGTTTGTATAGCACTATAAACTTTCCTTAGTTTAGAACCAATAGGCGGAGATATATTCGCTAATTGCAATATAGTATAAGTTTGATCTGCAGTAAAACCTTTTGCGTCTTGTTTATAATATTCCATTATAGTGTTCTTAAGCGTAGAAACCACAGCTCCAGCTAGCCCAGAACCTCTAAGGATAGTATCTAACATGCTTTGCAATATTCTTGAAGCTTTGTTTTCTTTGCTTGCTAACGCATCCTCCTCAGACTCATCTTCGTCATCAAAACCAGGTATTAAAGCAAATACCGCATTTGATAAGGCAGAAAATATAAAATTTTGTATTGCACCGTAATAAGCAATCTTAGATACATTTGTTTTCCAATCCCCACGACCATTTATAAGGTCCTGACCAGCCTTTTTCATCAACCTGGTATATTGCATAGGCGTGTTTTGAAAAGCTAGTATTAGCCTTCCTAAATGACTGGCTTGTTGTGATGAAATAAGCATAGGATCACCAGACTGTTGTGTTTCGTCGGATATAGCGCTAAAATCTTCAAATGCTTTAGCTTCTGCTTCGGCTAATGCAAGCCCTTCTTTTTTGTATTTATTAATTCTATTTCTATAAAAAGATGCTCCACCTGCCGAAATAGCAAAGCTATCCGCTATTTGTGTTGGTGTAAAACCTATTTTTAATAAATAAGATATTATAGCTTTTGGTTTATTTTTAGCCCCTTTTGCTGCGTTTGCAATTTCTTGCTCTTGTACGTCAGATTTTAAACCTCCTCTACGTTGTTTTAATTTATCAGAATTAAATAAATAAACAAAATCTTTCCAGTATTGTGGTTGATTAGCAAATGCCAAAGCAGCTTTAGCTGGATTGTTATCACTCCAGTTAACAAAATTCACAGTAGATAATAACTGCATAAGAGCAGATCTTCTATTGAAGAACATTATAGTACCAACAGAATTGTTAACCCAATCAAGCCATAATCCTTCTGCTTTGTTGCCAGAACTTGCTGGCCTATTACTACCAGATTTCATTCTTTTTATTATATTTTCTAAAGCATCTCGATGCTTAGTACCATATACAGCTTCTATCTTGTTAAGGTTGGCCTCATTAAACATGGTATCTACATTTTCAATAAAAGTGCTAAGAAAATCTGATCGCTGTAGTTCATCAGCAACATTGTTTAAATCCGATAAAACAGATCCCGCATTCCAAAACGACCCAGGCTTAACCCATTTATCATTTTTAGTTATAAGTAATGCTGTTTCAGCAAAATTTAAAAGCTGGTTGTCTTTATTAATTTCACTAACTAAAAACTTTTGATCTCTTTTTGATAACCCAGGAATTGCATAGCCAGCTTTAGTCCATAAGTAAACTCTAATGGCTTGATCAAATGTATAATCTCCTGTAGGCATCATTTTGCTTAATTTCTTTTTTACTTCAGGATAATTTTTTAATAAAGCTTTATAATCATTTTTTAATGCTTGTCTAGCTTGCTCAAGTGCATTTATACCCTTCAAATATGGCTTTACTAAACTTTCTTCTAAAAATTGCTGATCTAAATCGCCTTGTTTCCCTTTGCCTGCAAATGTGTATTGAGTTAATCCTCTGAAATCATCGGCTGATGCAGATATAAAATATTTAAACTTACCTTTATTTGCGCCTCTATTTCTAGCTACTATTCTCGAGAACATAGCTTCTGCTTTTATACCAGTGTTACGCTCTATCATTTCGTTTAAGCCTTGGCTTAAGCCTAGACTATAAGCTTTACGTGCTTGTTGTGTTTTACCTTTGACATCAAATGTATCCAATGCGTCTTGCACAGCTTTAACATTTTTGTAAACATCATCAGCAAAATAAAAATCATTATATCCCTCAGCAACTTTAGATATTATCCAGTCAGCTTTAGCTTGTGGTCGCCCATCAGATAAGCCAAATATATTTTCTAATTTTATATCTAAACCAATACCTTTAAGGAATTCATGAATAGCTTTTGCAGAATTAGCTGGCCTAGCTGTAAGAATATATACATTGCTATTACCAAATTTTTTGTTTCTAGCTATAGCTTTTTCAAACATAGGTCCTTTAGCTCCTTGCATTACTTTGCTAAATTCACTAAAATCAAATTTTGCACCTTTAATAGTTAATGCTTCACTTTGTTTTGCAAATTGTTCAGGATCAATTTTGTAAGGTTTTTTACCAGGCAAGCTAACTGTTATCATGCTTTTGCTAGTAGCGAGTGTGTCATCAAAATCCCAAACACTTATACCTTTTAATCCTAAAGATTTTTTACCATTTAATATGGCTTTTTCTTTTGTTTGAACATCAACTAAGCCTTTTATATCTATGTTGTCTATTATAGTATTTAATTGATCAATGCCTCTATTTATTGTTTCAATACCTTTAGTGTCAAACAATCCCTTGCTCATTTTATCACCTACCGCAAATAATCTTAAATCGCCTAAGTCGCTAGTAGACCCTAATTTTGCATCCTGTATATCAGATAAAAGTTTACTATTTAATTGTTGATCAAAATCTTCAACAAGCTTTTGCAATTTTAATATACTGTAAGATATTATTGTGCCTTTGGCTATTTCGTTTTTATTATTGTGCAATAAAGCTATTAATGGCAATTGCTCTTTTAATACATCTACGGAAAAATTAGCAGAAGGATTAGTGTGTTCGCCTTTATTCCTTAAATAACTTGCAATTTTAAATTCAGTGATAGGAATTATCTCTTTACCTTTTTCTTTTCTTTCCTTATTTTTTCTTATAGCAAAAGCCCTAGCCTCTGCTATTAGCGGGTGAAAATTGTTTAATGTTATTTCGTTATTTTCGTATTTTTCTCTTAGTGGCCTAGATAAACCCCTGTAACCTTGTTTTCTATTTTTAGAAATAAACGGAGCCTGATTTTCTGCATAAAATTCAATATCTTTTAATCCAGACAAAGCGCGCATACCTCTACCTAAATTTGTATTAGACTCTAAATATCTAATATAGCCTGGCAATAAAGTAATGTCCAAGCCTATAGCATTGGTTATTGATGTAAGTATATATTCTAAAGCAGCTTTGTTAGCAGCGTTAGCATTGTCAACTCTTGTACCATATAACTCAACGTAGGCATCGTATTTATCCTGCGCGGTTGGAAAGTCTTTAAATAAAATATTAGTTTCAATCTCTTTCATTAACCCAGTGCCAGATTGGAATAATTCAATGTGGTCCACGTTAAACGGCAAAGCTATGTCTGTTTCTTTTTTATTAGCTATAGAATTTTTTAATTCTCTACCATAAGTTCCTTCTTTAGTGCCGAGTATCCTATCATGAGACCCATAAATATCTCCACCAATTTTATTTAATAAATCTTTTGGCAAAATTTCTACTAATTTTTTAGCAAACTTTTTGTATTCTTTAATTGCTTGAGGATCAGCTTTACTTAATTTTTGTTCTTTAAAAGTATATTGTAAAAAATATTGATCCACAAAAGATTTTAGTTCTTTAGGAATTTCATTTTCACCCCATTTTTTTAAGGTGTCTTTAAACTTTCCTACACCTGGAGCAAAAGTTATTGCTAAATTGTCGTCCCAAAGTTTTTGTATGATAGGGTCACTATCTTCATACAAAGTATTAAAAGCTTTTGAATCTATTAATGAACCGCCGCTTGCATTCTCTAGCGCAGAGTACATTAAATTTTTTAACCCTTTTTTTATAGCTGGTAAGCCTAAGCTATATTTTTTATTACCTCTTTCTATTTTAGAAACTAAATCATTTATTAATGCTTCGCCTGTTATAGCGCCTAATAATTTTTGATTACTGCTTATAGCTAAATTTAAAGGGCTATTTGGTTTTAAAATTTCATTTTCTAATACTTCAAATCCTATTTCCTCAGCAATTGCTTTAGCTAAAGATTCTTTTCTTCCTCTAATTATTTTACCGCTGTCATCAAATATGTAGCTTAAAAAAACTTCATCACTGAATTCAGCTATGTTTTTAACACGTGCAACTATATCATCTCCAGACGTTCTACCTGCGTTATCAGTAGTTGTTTTTTCTCTATCTATTTTTTTACCTTGCCAATCTGAAATAAGTTTACCGTCAACTTGTTTTTGTACAGCGCTTGGTATTGCGCCCATAAGCCAGGTAGTGGTCATGTTCTCAAGGATAGCTTGCTTATTTTTAACTAAGAATTTTTTAAGCTTATCATTTTTTAATCCACCCATAGCGGATACAATCTTGTCGTATATAAGGCTTTTGCCTATTGATTTTTTTAAATCAGCAATTACAGGCGCTATTTTTGCGTTTAAAGATTGTTTAGAATCTATTCGTGTTTTTAATACCCTAACTATAGTAATAAGATCATCTTTAATATCATTAATAGATCCATTAGATATAATATTGCTATTTATTAATTTAACATAACCCTTTGATTCTGTAACAATTCCATCATTAGTATCAATAATGTTAGCTGCTTTTTCTAATTGTTCAAATTGATTACTGTCTATGTTTTCTAAATACTTAGGATTTTTTCTTACAGCGTCTAATATTCTTTTAGCTATTCTACCATTTAAAAATCCATATAATTGACCTCTTCCATCCCATTTAGTTGTTTCACCAGCTAAATATATTCTACCTACCGCGTCAACAGCTAAATCTTCTGCTTTAGTATTAGACAAGTTAAATCTATTATCCACTTGAACTCTAGCCATTTCCGGCAATACTTGAGCTATTACTCTTTGCGCTTTAGCGGAAACTATATCTTTACCTAGAGCTTTAAGTTTGTCTTTTACATCGCTAAGTTGCTTTTGTGATTTGTCTAAGCCAAGTGATTTTTGTTTTCCTTCTTCAGGTTCGCTAACACCAGAATTTAATCTAGCTGCTCTTAAGTCTTGATTAAATTTTTTAAGATAATTTAAAACATCTTCAGCTGTATTGAATTCATCAAACTGCCAAGAATCACCCATAAATTTTCTACCTAATGAGTTAAGTAAACTTTTAATTCCAAAAGAAACGGATAAACCAGGAAGGTCCACTATGCCTAATTCAACAGCATCGTGATAAAGATTTATTAATTCCTCAACTGGATTATTTATTTCATCTGATTCGCTTAGTCTTTCATAAGTCTCCGCTCTATTAATAAGCATTTCATAATCTTCTATAGTAATGTCTGCAGTATCTAGCTTATTAGCTAATATATCTTTAAGGCCAAGAACAGCTCCTTGAAAATTAAGCTTTATATCGTTATCTTTTAACAATCCGGCTTCTTGTGTTCTTAAGTGTAATAATTCATGAGATGCAACCACAGCCGCAAATTTACCCGCAGTTCTTCCTAGCAAAGCAGCTTGAGCTATATTATCTGTTCTTATAGTGTTATTTATTATTACAATTCCGTCTAATACTGTAGCAGGACCACTTTCCCACTCTGCAATAATTGCTTTTTGTTTATCCTCAGATAAATCTTTTATCTGCTCTTGTAACTCTTCTATAGTGGTTGCCTGATATATTTTTGTGCCTTTCTTTACGTTTAGTCTTAATAATTGGTCTTGAAATCTCGCATAAGTTTCTAAATATATACGCTCGCTTTGTCCTTTAGAATCAAATTGTTCTAAATATTCAATTATTTGAGTTTCATTTGTATTTAAAAGCTCATTTCTATATTCGTTTAATTTTTCTATTTTGTCTAAAGCAGCTATAACAACCGGGTTGTTAGGTTTTAAACCTTCATTAGCGGCTTCTTCTAATATTTTTTGTTGTTGTTTTATTGTCGTGTTTGCTTGAAACAAATCTTCTATGCCTTTAGTATCCAAAGCATTTAGTTTAGATATGCTTAACGCTTTTAAATATCCAGCTTCTTTTAATATTTCTCTTTGTCTTTTTAATATTTTTCTTCTACCTGCTGAATTTGTTTTAAAATTAAGTTTATCAGATTGTAATTGATTATATTCTGAAACCAATTTTCTTGTGGCCTTTACTTCTTGCGTAGTTTTTACTTGATCAGCTACTATGTTATATAAGTTTTGCCCCATACTAGGACCAGATATAGCTAAGGCTGACAATGTGGTTCCCAAAAAGAACTCCGGGTTAATACCATCTATTAAAGATTTGTTTTCCCCTAACACAACAATATCAACTCCATTTTGCCCAAGTTGTGTAATTACTTCTTCAGTATTTTCTATAAGAACACCTTCTGCTGTTTTACGGCCAACTCTATATGCTGCTTTAAATGGATTAATACCTATAAGCGAACTTGTATCCTGTAATGATTCTATAAATTTTAAAGAACCTAATTTTTCAGCACCAAATTCTATTACACCATGCGTAAAAGCAGAAAAAGCTTTGGCCGCAGTGCTGGTGTCTATAGCATTTTGATATCGATCAATTTGCATTTGTAAAGATCTTTTCTCAACAGCGCCAAGATCCCCCATTAATAATCGTTTTTTTAACTTATCTATATTTGTATAAGCTTCTCTTTGTAATACTCCAACTTCATTGTATTTATTACCAAATGCAGAAACAAAAAATGCAGACGAAGTTAAATTACCAGCTTGTCTTACGGCTAATTTTCTAGCGGTAATAGCTGCAACACCAGTTAACCCTCTACCTGCTGCAAATCCAGCGCCCACAGGCAATAGTGACATAGCAGTACTAGCAGCGTTATCCGAAAAAGTTTCTAATATTAAATCACCATAGCTAGCACCTTTATCAACATCACTAAACGTTGTTGCTTTTGGTAAAAGCCTAGCTAATTTTGCGGATCTTTCTTCTGCGCTATCTAAAGCCCAATCGCTTAACCCCTTGCCTTTCATTAAACCAAGTTTTGTGCTTGGTGATAACGATATATAATTACTACTACCTATGTTATAAGCAATATCACCTATGCCTCCAATTAATCCTTCAACACCACCACCAAATAGATTTTCGAATGAAGCAAGAACTCTAGTAGAGTTTCTATAGTCCATATCCAATGCACTATTAGCAATGTTTAAATTATTTATATCTTCACTTTTTTTTGCAAAATTAGAAAGGTTCGATTGAAATTGTGTTTGAAATCTGTTCACTTTGTCTGCAGCTTCTAATATTCCAGACTCAGCCATGTCTTCTTGCAAGACTTCATATTCCTCTACTAACCTATTATATTTAGCAATATCATCTGGAGAAGAGTTTTCATCTATACCATAATAATATTTATCCTGCAATTGATTAAATCTATTTTCAATATCTTGTCTTCTTTCACTTATTAAAAACTGATCGTCTAATTCTTTAACTTTTAATTTACCAGAATCTATAATTTTTATTTGATTGTCAAGATTTATTTTTTCATTTTGCCAATAAGCTTTTTGTTGCTCAGGTGTTTTGAATTTAGCATTTTTATTCATTAATGCTTTTATATCGTCTTGACGATCTTCACTATAATTACGCATTATTCTTTCTGCGTTACCTTGTTTAATTTTATCTTTAGCATTATAAACTGATGAATCTCCTGAATTCAAAAGCTTTTGCCCAAACTCTTCAGGGTTTTGTTTATAATCTAAATAATCTTCGTATCTTTCTCCTAACTTTTCTTTTAAGTAATCTTCATAAGCTTCGTCAGATTCGTATACCGGTACGTAAGTTAAATCTTTGTCCATTGCTGAACCGTACTTTATCGTTTTATCTCTGGAATCTAATTCAGATAAAAGAAAATAGTCATCAACAGATGCTTCAATTAATTCTTCATCAGAAACATTATTTGTAGCAGTCTGTACGTCATCAACATCTTTCTCTAGTCTTTCTAAGTTTTCTTTACTTATATAGCTAGTACCACCCTGAGAATTGTCATAAGCAATTACATCGGGGCGTTCAGCCTTTATAACAACCTCATCTAATTCATTCGTTACGTCCGTACCAATAGCTGTTCCTTCTCTATTTATTTCTTCAAATTTATGAAACTTTATTTTATGTTTTCTACTTCTTCTTAAGCTATTAACATATTTATCTACATCACCAACACTAGATTCTAATTCGCTAGTGTAATATTTGGTACCATCGATTTCCCACATGTCTTCTTTGAGCATAGGTCTATCCGCATATGCACTACCTTCAAACTCAACTTCCGAAACTTCAGCTCCACCTATTCTATAGGCATTGTACTTTGGCAATTCCGAAGAACCATTTTCCAAAGCTGAACCCCCATTGGACGCTTGATTGTTTACTGGAGTTGCAGACGCATCCGTCTCCGCAACCCCGTTTTGAAAATCCTCTGAAACCAATACTGCGTCAGGATAAGATCCTAAAAAGTACTTTAGTTCAATTGAGTCGTAGTCTGTAGTATCTACAATTGATCCATTCTTTAGTTTATATTTTGGCATAATCTATTTTATTTAATTCCCATTTTTTCTTTATACATAGCCGTTAGCTCAGCGTCCGATGCATTCGGATTCGCTGCTTCAATGGCTGCAAAAACATCTTTATTGAACCCGTCTAAAACTGGTGGTGGTGGTGGTGCCCCATCAGTTCCCCCTGGGCGTGTGGGTACATCAATACCCCATTCGTTATCTTCTTTTAGTTCCATCCAATTAGGATTAGATAAGTTTGAACTTGTTATAGCACTTTTTCTAGATATAAAAGCTTTTCCTTGATCATCGTATTCTATTACGTATTCTCTTTTTTCGCCTTTATGATTTGGATGATATAAAGAAACAACACTTTCGCCTTGAGATAAATCATTATTTGCTGTGTTTATAGCATTATCAATTTTACTTGTGTCTTTAGGAGTTACTATAGCTTGTTTTCTTTTGTATTCTTTGCTTCCTGCAATATATGCATCTTCTCTAGCTTTAAGAAGTCTTTCATTAACCAGATCTCTAGCACCATTTAAATCTATAATACCACTATCGAGGGCAGTACCAATTTTAATCTGGGGTCCAGTAGGATCATTAGGATTTTGCATAAGCATAGGAGCTTCTGGATCAAAGTCAAATATAATGGATCTTAGTGCATCTTCGTTTTGCAGAGTGTCGTTTAATTGTTGTTTATATGCGTCTTGAGCATAAGGATTATTAGCATTACCTCTTAAACCTGAGTTGTATGCTATTTCTGAAGTTTTATTTAAACTGTTTAAAAACTTAGTATCTTTAAGAAATGGCTCTTCCATATTGTTGTAAGCTATTTCTTGCCCATCTATATCAAAAGCAATATTGCCTCCTTGTAGTATTTTAAAGGGGGCATTGTATCTTTCATCACTTCTTCCATCGCCATCTTTATCTAAAAATCCATAAATAGTTGCTGCTTCTTTAGTTTTTGACGGTTGATTACCATTCGAATATAATCCTTCCTGCATAGCAGAAGCATATTCAATTTTACTTTTCTTATATGCTTTAAGCTGAGCTGCTAAATTTGTAAAGCTATTGTTAACATTTTGCATTTGATCAACGTATAGCATGTAATCTGGATCCGTTGTATCATCAAACGCGGCCGCATTCTTAGCAGCCTCCGCGTATATTGATCTTTGACCAAGCAGAAAACTTCTCATAGTTGCTGTTTCTTCTGGTGTAAAGCTAGTGAAGTCCATGTCGGTCTTCATGTTCCTCATGTAATTATTAACCTTAGCTTGCACAGCCTTATTCTCATCTACTCTAGCAGGCGTTTGTCTGCTAAAACTTCCTGAGTCAACAAGTCCTTGCTTAACTGCCCCAGCAACATCTAAAAATTTCTTACTTGTTAAAGCAGCGCCCTGTATTAATGCGTTATTTGCCATATTATTTTAATTATCTAATAAATTACCAATAAAACTTCCCTCACCCGCTTGGTCTGCTATGCCTGGTAAACTTGGAACAACAGAACCGGCAACGCCAGCTACTCCTCCAATTATAGAGCTAGTCGCTGCATCTCTGGCTGCGTTCGCTGCACCTAATCTTTGTTGGGACATACCTAACATAGTTTCTGTTTTATCTTTTTCAGCAGCTCTAGACTCGTAAGCACCTTGAAGCTCTTGTCTTTGTAATTGTGAAGCCATTTGTCTTTCGGCCATTTGGTTCGAAGCTTCTTGTTGTCCAATACTTGCGGATGCAGATTGCGCATTTGCAGTTTGTTGTTGGGCAAGTGACTGTGCTAGTGCGGCTATGCCAGATCCACCAGCAGCACCAGATAGCTTATCCATAGTGTTAGCCATACCAGCTTGTTGTTGTTGATTGATAAAGTCTGCTTGCTGTGTGTTAACCGTTAGGTCTTCCATAGTATTTTCTTGGTTAACCGCTAGATTAGATGTGTCCAAGCCTTCCATTCTCTGCTTGTTTCTATCAAATTCCCTCTGAGCTTCTCTTTGTTCTCGTTTTCTTTTACCGCTTCCTATGATCCCTCCGGCTATCCCCGCGAGACCTTGTACGGCACCTAACATTGGTATCATATGTATTGAATTGTTTTATAAGTTATTATTACGTATTATTTACTACTTTCAAATATTTCAGAACCAACTAAAAACAATTCTGCATAATCTAATGAATCGTTTTTTAATTGCATTTCTGCATAGTAGCCTTTTAATCCGCTTGTATTTGCGTCAGCCGTTTTGCTAAACAGTATAAAACTATTAGTTGTTGGCCTTGTTTGGGTGCTTAATATATTACAAATTATTGAATTTGCATTAGGTATAGATGTTATTATACCTATCAGTATTATATCCTTACCATTTATATCATTAGTATAATATGCGGTGTCTCCAACTTGAACTGAAACGTTTAGTGGTTGTAAAAATGTTAATGTTATAGAGTCTAATACTGGCATAAGTTATTTATTAAGGTGTGCTGCAGCTAGAGCATTGGCTATAAGGTCCATTGCCACTGTTACCAGCTTCATCGATTTTATAGTTTGCAGGTGTTGATGACTGTGCTAAAATTTCTGCACAAATGATTGATCCATTTGCAGAAGATTTAATCCAAACAACATCTCCAACAGAATAGCTATATTGCAATACTATTGAAGAACCGCCGTTAAAACCGTTAACAGGGTCTAAATAATATAAAGCAACTTGCCCGCACGCTTGAGCTCGCCAAGATGTAAAACAAGATGGGCAATTCTGGCTAAGTTCTAATGTTCCACCAGAGGCTGTTGTTAATTGTCTATATGTTGCCATATTAATTTATATTAAGGTGTTGTACAAGTACCAGCGTCATTACTGTAATATCCTGCTGCTGCTATTGTTGTTAGAGCCGCGTCAGAATAAAGCAATGTTGCCGTAGCGAAAGTAGCGCCTGCTGCCACATACACTGTAGCTGTAGTAGATGTGCCACAACACACTGTGTTTGCCGTAGTAGCATAACACAAGGTTAATTGAGTTGAGCAAGTTGGGCATGTCTGCGACGAGCCTAATGTTCCTCCTGTTTGTTGTCTGTAATTTGCCATGTTTATTTATTGTTTATAAAATCCATCAGCCGCAGGGTTACCTGAAGCATCTAGTACTGATGTTGCTGTTAAAAATGTTTGACCGCTTGCTACAAAATAATTGCCAGATACTCCAACGCAACACGCTCCGTTAGCTGTAGAAGCAAAGTTTAAAGTAACTGGAACTAAAGCCCCTTGTATATGATTGTCTAAATTTAAAGTACTTAATAAGCTAGGTGTTCCTGTACTGTATATTGTAACGTCAAGTACAGCGGTTAATGTTTTTGTTGCGGGTACATTATCTATTGTTATTGTTTGAGAATTTATATTAAATTCATAATTAGGAAATATAGATGCTTGATTACTCCAATTTTGAACGGTTATAGGATTAGCAATAACAAAGTTAGCTGTAGATGTAGCTGATACTGTGTATGTAAAATCTCTATTAAATGTTTCGTCGCCTGGAATAAACGTATTAGAATCTGCAGCTCCTACTGTTACGTTAGTATTTGTGCTTGTAAATCCACAAGATAATGTAGTATTTATATATTGGTTTACCACTATAGTAGATGGTTGGCCGTTTGGTGTATCAAAAGAACTTGCTAAATTCCCAGTTAAAACAAAAGTATATGTTTGATTTATAGTGGTTGCTGGAAATATAACGTTAACTAAAGCTTGACCAGTTGAATCTATTGTGCCAGAAGTATTAACTATATTAGTATTACCTGGGGTTGCTGTGCACACTAAAGCCCAATTTGCACCGGTTATTCCATTAATTGTAAATGTTCTAGTAGCTCCGCTAACATTAGCATTAGCAGTATTGAAAGACCAAGATTGTATTTCAACAGGTGGGCTATATATGTCTATAGCATTGGCCGTTAAGCAAAATTCATCACCTGTAACATTATTAACCGGAAAAGTATATTTTACAGTAAAAACAATACTGATTAATTGATTATCACTATTGTAAGTTTTTGAATTAGTAATCGTATAGTTATTTATATTACCTATGCTTAGTGCTAAAATAGGTTCCACAGCAAAATAATATCCCGTACTAGCAATAACACTTTGTGTTAATACCGTAGCAGTTGTATTAAATTCACCACTACCGCTATAATTAGAAGGCAATTGATTTGCTTTAGGAAATGATATATTAGAAGTGCCACACGCTTTTATTGTACCAGCTAAAGTAACTGGTGTTTGTTCAGCATATCCAGCAGCACAAATGTCTATTAATACATCATTAGCAGGCATTACGCTTGGCGAAATATAATTAACAACACAGTTTATATTTGCTCCGTTTTGTGAAAAAGTAACACTACTCACGTAACTTGGCAAAGGGGCGGTTGCTGAAAAATTAGCAGCAGTCACAGTATAACCTGGGTCTGGAGTTATCAACAGCACCACGGAAGGATTGTCCTGAGTCCAATCAACGCCAGTTGTTTCTGGAAAACTTACTATAGTTACTGAAAAGTTATTTATATTTATTGATGCCATGCTTATAGTATTTCTCCTGTTAATACATTTATAGTTACTGCGCTATTATTTGGTTGTCTTTGTGAATATATTTCTACACCCGATTTAAACACTTGTAAATAAACTCCATCACCGTGTGTATTTAACCCACCGCCTGCATTAAATGTGTCTGCTATTAATCCAAAAGAAACAATTTCAGGATTTGGCCCTGTTGTATTAGCAACTATATTATTGGCAGTTGTTTGATTTATAGTTATTAAATTATATCTGTCTTTAATACTGAATGAATCTGTGCTTAATATGTATTTTTGGTAAGGTGCAGATGAGCGTAATTCTGTGCTTGTAACTCCTTGAGCTACCGCCGAAGGAATTGTCGCTGCTCCTTGAACATCACCCGTTGGGCTATCAGCAAAACCATTTGCGTCTAAAGTATATGTGTCATATAATCCCGTAACACCTAAATTATTACCTACATACGCTCTAGCGATATCTGTAGTATTACCAACTATCCTGTATGTACCTCTATTACAAGCATGATTAGAGGAAACAGTATTTGCCATCGCGGTTACCTGACCTGTTACTGGGTCTGTATAACTTCTAGCAATTTGAGATCCTCTTGTTGTAACTAAAAATTCTAAGTCTAATAAAGCCGCCTCAATCGTGTTTCCAGTTACTTGTTGAGTACCCGTGTTACCGTCAGGATCAACTACAGTCATTGTGAAGTCAATAGCCCCGGCCCCTCCTGAAACCGTACTTGAAGGTATATACCAATTTCCACTACCATCATTCAATGGAGCAGGTTGATTCATCCAAGATGGCATATTAGCTTGTGGTAAAGCTATAAATAATTGTGATGGTGTATGATCAGGGTCATCAATCCCTATTGGATTATAAGTCCAAACATCTCCATCAACCAACCCAGTTAAAGCAGGATGATTAGTTGTAAAGTAAGGATTTTCTGCTACTGGCAATATATTTAAAGAAATAGTTGCTGGCGCACTACAAACACCCGCACAACAAACCTCAACTGTAAATGATCCAGCATCACCATAAAAGTTTAAACTAGGATTAAACGTGAAAGTTCCGTTGCTTTGCAATACTAAAACACCGCTGTTTGTAGCATTGTTTATTAAATTAAAGGTTACTCCAGAAGCACATGTATTTGTTTGAGCTATTTGGAATGTGCCTAACGTATCTTCGATACCTGTAAATGATTGGTCATTAAGCAAAGGCGGAATTGTAGACGTAAAGCAAGTGTCATCTAATGATGTAGTTACTGTAAATTCAGTACATGTTACATCTCCAGTTATAGAATGAGCTCTTCCAATACCTTGAACATTAAATTCTTCAGAGTTTACATTATTATCGCAATTAGTATTAAAAAACGTATCTAAACCTTTTATATAATTAAAATATTTACCCTCTTTGTCTACAAATTCTTTAACTTGCCCTTCTTGCAGGTCTGTAATAATAGAATTAGTATACCAACCTTTTGTTGAAGAAAAATCATTAGGTGTTAATTGTTGAGCTTGAACTTGAGCTAATGAATAAGTTTTTTGACTTGGTAGTACTTTGTAAATATATTCTTTAGAATCTGTACCACTGTAGTTTAAAGTTTTAAAACCTTTTACAGAACTAGGATTTTCATTAAATACCACATTAAATGAACTTTCATAATATGCTCCTAAATTTGTGTCATTAGGTCCAACATTATAAAAAGTATTATGTAATGTGTTTATATTATGTTCCCATAATCTACCATCTTTAAAAGTGTAATATTTATTATTTAAGTAAACACCAGCTTCCGGAATATATGTTTTTCTAGATGTCCAACCATTAACATCTTCTTTAAAAGATAAAGTTGTAGAGGTTGTAGGATATTCATTAATAAATTGATCGCATAAAGGATCTTTATTTGTTCTGTCAAATTGACCTGCTCCTAATGTTTGTTGCCAATATGGAGTTAAAGAAGAAAGCGTAATGTTATAATTTCTTCTCTCGGCATCCCAAGTTCCAATAATTCTATTGTTTAAAGTTAGATTATCAGAAAAGAAAGAGTGCATACCGTAATCGGATACTTCTGTAATACCATCGTTTGAAAGTCTTACAACAGTACCTCTGTTAGAATCTGTATAATACATTCTAAATCCAAATTCAGCAAAAGATTCTGGATTAGTTGCAATCCCAAATTCACCCTGGAAAGTTATTGTTTGACCGAGAACGGCCTCGTTAGAAGTAACATTAGCACTACCATCAGCATTGAATAAAGCATCTTTATTGGCTAATATTTTCATTGACTTGTTTTCACATAGAGTAACTAAATTAGTGTCTCTAGAGTGAATTTTTTGAATGCTTCCATATTCTGGGTTAACATCTTTTGTTATAGATTCTGCTTGTATAAATTGGTTTAACCCATTAACACCTGATGTTGAATTAAATATTTGTGAAAATATTAAGCCATTACTTCTGTGTTCTTCATTATAAGGTTCGTCTAATGTAGCAGAGGCTTTAACACCGTTTTCAATAACAGGCTGGTTAAAATCATCTCTTATACGATCTGATTCAACACCGTTACCAAAAGAATAGCAGTTAAAAAAATCTAACGTGTGCTCTTGATCATGCTGAGTAGCTGTGTCATATGAACCGGGTACTTCATAATATATGTCAAGCTCTGCCGCTTCTTTGGGTTCTGTTTCAAATATAGCAGGGTTGGCCGACGTAAATCCTTTATCTTCCGGGTTTAAAGTTAAAAATTCCATACCTACATAGTTGCTATTGTTCACACAAGTGTAGCTGGTTAAATTTCCATCAGTAACTGGATCCCATTGAAGCCCCCCAGTGCCTTGTATTGGTTTTATAGTTAACTTATATCTTCTTAAAGTATTTAAGCTATCTTTATACATTACATTTGAACTAGCGCATGCATAAGTTCTAACAACGGTGTCATCAATACTTGTGATTCTGTATATAGTGCCATTAGGATCACCATTCTCCTGTTGACTAGGCAGACTACCGCCCGCATCTATAAATCTAAATAGGGAACCTACGGAATTTAAAGCATCATGTAAAGCAGGATATTTAACCTCCATAGACCTATTACCACCATACTTACCACCACCAGTCCAACTAATTTCAATTGTACCTTCTGTTGCTCCTAATGTCGTACCGTTACCTTTTCTAGCACAATCTGTTTTTACTCTGTCAATAAAAAGCCTACTGTCATTTCCTTGAGCATCATCACATAACCAATTATGAGAACTGCGATGCCAATCCCTTCGCCTATCTTTAGTAGCGTCTAAATAATAACAAAATCCTAAAGCTTTTCTTATGTATTGATCATCACTAGCTCTTGCAGCCAATATATTTTCAGTAAGTACTACATCTTGATTTACTTTAACAAAAAATCTACCTGTAAATTCTGGCTTATTTTGAATTTCAATTTCAGCTAATTCTAATCTTAATCCATCTACAGCATAAGTCCATCCATAAGGATTAGTTGATGTAAAATTCATATCCGCCTTAAAAACAGAAGATGACGTTAAGGTGTAATGTTCATTACCACCTATATCTATTTTTCCAATAGACCCTATTTTATACCAATTGCTAATATTAAAACCATCAGTGATTCGCATAACTAACCCAGATGTACTAGCAGACTCTACTCCAAACACTTGATTAAAGCCAGGATGTTCAGAATCATTATCTGATACCTCAACAGCAATTTCAACACCTCCCTCTATAGGGAAATATCCATTGGGAAATAATAATTGTGAGTTACCATCAGATCTTGTCATTGAACCTTTTGATAACTTTGTTTCTTTTAAATACTGTGGGGCTTCGTTCTCAATAGCTATAATTTTATATCTAGCTTTTTCTGTTACAGGTTCATCGCTGTCATGCTCTTTTTTGAGTATAATAAAAGTTTCTTCATCTACTTTATTTCTTTCCGCTGAAGGAAAAGATAACCAAACATTCCCATCTTCTGCGTCATAATATCTATCTAAACATAAATTATAATACTCTTGAGATGTTTCTTTTATGTAATATTTAAAATTAGGGAACTGAGTTTGTTGATCATAATAAGGAATAGCACTTGCAATTCTCGCTTTAATTTTATTTGATTTTTGTGCGTCCGGCTTTTCAATAACAGCAGTCGCTTCTTTACTTGTAAATACCGGAGTTGTTCTACCGTATTTATCCATGTATGCAACCCCTACTTGATAAGTTCTAATAGCTTTAACAGATTCAGCCACCGTGTTATTACCAATTGTAACACTTGAAATAGGTTGGCTATCTTGATCTAATATATCCAAAGAATCCGTAGTTACATCAATAATCGTTTGTGTAGGGTTTCCTAAAGAATCAATTAAATTAAAATTCTGCGTGTAATTACCATATATTAATCTATTAGCAGTTATCTCCTGGGCTAAAGCTTTTCTAGGAACATTATCATAAGGTCTTAATAATTGATTTGCATTTACAACAGAAGTTATAATTTCTGTTTTAATATTAAAACTATTTTCTAACCATTCGTTATCTGTAGGAGTAAAAGAATCTACAACGTAAACGTTAGCATTGTTGGTTGCTTTGTATAAGATATCAATTTTAACTACATCTACAGGTATATTAGATGGCCTAAAATCAGAAATAGTTAATTGTCTAATATTATTAACCATTCCTAAATTGTAACCCTCTTGAGGTGAGTAATTAAAATCACCAGGTATAAATGCTGGATTACTAAACGGTGAAAATGCTGAAATTTCATTATTTTCATACTTGTATCTATATCCAAACCTAGCAAACCTCATTTCAAAAAACGGAGTTTCCTGTTCTAAAGTTACATCGTATAATTTATTATTTGTTGTTTGATTTTCTATGCCAACTCCAACTGAATTAACAATTACAACTGCACCTGTTTGAGATTGTCCATTGCCTATAACCGATTGTACAGTACATCTGGATATAGCGTCATTGTCGAGAGGGTCATTTTCGGACCATGAAAAAAGCAACACATCATCAACTTTATAATAAGGCAAAGTGTTACCTAGCCAAGTAAGGGTCTGCGGTCCGCTTTGGCTGTTTAACGGTACAATTTCACCGCCTACGCTTTCAACAAAAGAAAACGAGGTTTGTGTTTCAACATTAGCAACAACAGGTGGGTTTGTACCATCTATTGTTCTATCTGTTGAAAAAGCCTCTATAGTAGGTGGCTGTAATGGGTATTTCTTTATTACAGTTAAATCAGATTCTATAAAATCTCTTCCATATATTTGCGAATGCGTTAAAAAATTCACAGGAGGAACCCAATCTTTTATGATTATTTTTTTAGGCTCGGTTTGATTATCTGTCCATATCAACATACCTTCAAGTACGTTAACACCAGTTATTAAATAATCTTTATTGAATTTTAAAATATTTTGAGTATCTACAATTAACGGAATTGTTACTGTAGTTATAGCGTTATAAGAAGCTACAACGCTGACATTGTCTGATGCTATAAACCAATATATTTCATCTGAATTTTCATCAGCCTTTGCACCAATACACACGGGATTATCTAAGTCACTTATATATGAGCCAGACGCCCATGTTGTAAGCTTGCCTGTAGTTTCATTTAAATACTTAAACTTCTTTTCTTTATTACCTTTTATATTTTGAAATGAACCAACTTGTGAATTCTCAGAAGAGGCAATTTCTAAATTTAAAGCATCGCGATATTCACCATTAGGAACTAATCTTTCATCAAGATCTTTGTTCATTTTCCCCCCGGTAAATGTATGTATTAGTTCTGCCATTCAGTTTACGATTTAATCCATTTGGATTGGTTTCTCATTACTTGTGCCATTAAGTCACTTTTAAGTTCTGATAAACGTATTTTTGCATTTCGTCTTGCTGCTACCATTTCTTTTTTGAATCTTTGGATAGCATATTCTTGTGTGTTAGCTCTTACTGATAGTATAGCATGAGCTATATATTTGTATATTGCATCAATAGCAAATTTGTGTACAGTCATATCTTCATCACTGCCTAATCCATCGCTTATATATTTTAAAGTTACGATTTTACCAACTAAGTTTGAGCTGAATCTTATCATACCTTTTTTTTGATCTATATAAAATACACCATTTGCTTGCGTTTGCTCTGGATTTATTCCATATCTTCCGCCATAAGCATAAAGATTTAATAGATCTGGATTATTTTGCCAAGCATTCCATCCATTCTCAGAGTCACCCAAAGGGTATCTACTATTTTCTTGCCATCTTCTTAAGGTTTCAGATGGCTGTGGGTATGCAACCTCACCGTTTTCATCAAATATATATTCATAATTACCGTCTTGCGCATAAGGCAATGGATTACTAGTTAGATCTGTTCTGTATATTATTCTTTCAATACCTTTATTATCTACCCAAGATAATTTAGTATAGTTAACATAATCCTGAGGCATAACCATATATAAGCCAGGAGGACACTCGATTTCCACAGACTTCTCTTGTGGCAAAGTATCAAAACTAAATTCTTGTATAGCTTGTTGAGCATGGAATGCAACATCTGTTCTTTTAACTTTTGTAATTATTTTTTCTTGACCAACATAAACAACCATAAAATTATTTATAATATCTGATATGCTTACAAATTGATAGCCACCATAGTTTTCGTCATTACTGTCCCAAACACCGTCTGGTCCTAAATAATATTCTTCCTGTGTTTTATTTATTAATGCCATCTATTATTGTTTTTCTTGTTGTGTAGTTTGTGCCTCTATGCTATTAGCTACTTGGTATATTTCTATTTGCTTAGTTGATAATCCTGCAAAAGCTAATATCTTAATAACTAGTTCGGTTTCTTCAGATTCGTGTAATTCAAAGTTAACAGCGGTTGTAGCATCATATAGAGCCTCCCCATATACCATTTGATATCCCCACGCTACCTCTGACGGCACTTTTATATAATTACATGTTACACCAGTAGTTAACTCCCCAGCTGAGCCGTATACTTTATAGCCAGCATCGCTAGCCACAAAAACAGGTCTTGCGTTAGTAGGTTTTAAATACTCGGATTGATTAATCATTAAGTATTCATTGTAGTTTGTACGTTCCGCCTCAACAAGAGTCGTTGTATTTACTACAGTATTTGGTGTTGGATATAATGAAAGGGATGATACTATATTTGCATAAACAATAGTACCTAATCTATATAGATCAGCAGGCGCTGTCCAATAGTTTTGAGCACTATAAGTCATAGGCCCATTTTTTTCGAATATGTTAATCTTTTCATTAAGGATGTTAAGCATATCGGAAAACTCGGTATCATTACCAGGCACTCTTCCAAACTGATTAATATCATAAAAGTATTGTTCGAATATATCTAATTGAGCTTGATTAGCAAATAGATTAAATTCCTGAGGAGTAACATACCCTCTTTGCTCTTTATTAAGTATTGCTAATACTCTTTGATATACAGTATCTACGCTTACAGCCATAATTTATTTTTTATTATTATAATAATAGGCCACCGTTTAGTAGCCTATTACTATAAGGTGACTATTAAAGTCTTTTTTCAATTGCTTTGTATATTTCCATACCCTCATCTGTTTTAAAGAATGCTGATAGAGCTGAATAAGGATGCTCATCAAATGGCACAGTCATTACTTTTCGACCATTCCCACCGTAAGTGAATGTTCTTTGGTCTTGTGATAAATTTAATATTCCTGCTTCAACAGCTT
>Ga0206126_10002264_pt1 | contig 21368 bp, 55 predicted proteins | sample Helgoland_Spring_5_FD_148621 | JGI IMG/M metagenome (GOLD analysis project Ga0206126, IMG submission 148621) | Pelagic subsurface seawater microbial communities from Kabeltonne, Helgoland, North Sea - Helgoland_Spring_Bloom_20160412_1 | ecosystem: Environmental > Aquatic > Marine > Epipelagic ...
TGTCAAGAGATTACAGTGACCAAGTGCGGCATGACCCAACCAGTTCTGCCGTCATTCCAGCGAACCACTGGGCAAGGCGTGGGGCTATCTTCATAGAAATACCAAGACACTATAATGCCCAGCAGGCCACATTCAGAGTTAAGGTTTCTCACCAGATCACCCACTCTCACCCTGCTACCTCAAGATCACGTTCTGGAAATGTCGGCCATCCGAATCGCTTACTGTTTGAGTTGTCGCCAACCCAAGCCACGCGAGCAAAGCCGCAGCCGCCTTCTGCCATCACAAGCCCAACCTTACCAGCGTAGCCTTGACGCATAGCGCGCTTGTTGGTTTTACCTCTCACCAGTTGACCAACCTTAAACTTTGGTGGCTTCGGAAGTAGAGCCTCGATCATCTGAGTTGCGTTGTCACGGAATGAGCCAGCAAAATAGTCGGACTGCATATCGGAGTAGTCATCACAACGGCGAACGTGGAAGTTGCAGGCGTCGGCCTCAAGTTGAGCAGCCGTGTCATCTGCCATCGCTCCGTTGGCCAAGAATGAACCAACGTAACCGTTATGTTGGAAGGCCCAGCGCGTTCCGTTATACTCTACATCAATATCAATACCTTGCTTCTTGAAGTGAGTTTTGATCTTCTTGATTACTGCTTTAACTTTCATGCTACCACCTTCATGTCTTTGGCTTGCGCCCATGTCCAAGTCTGCGACTTTGGATAAAATACTTGGATCAGTCTTGGGCCCACCACATCGTGAAACTTTAGCACCACACCCATATTTCCCTGTTTGCCGCTTCGCGATGTGTATGCGCTCTGTACGATGCTGCCGATCTCAATGTTCATAGATTTCTCTCCTTTCTATACATATAATATAACCCGCTGAGAGTGAAACGCAAGGCTATTTGTGTCAAGGAAACGTCAAGAGAGTTGTCAATCAACTAACTCCAACAGCTTCGGAGGCATGTAGAATATCTCGTCATAATCAAGGAACCGGACAAGCCAGCCGTCATTTTCCCACGCTAAGATGATCCCGATATTATCGTCTATAGTCTCACGCACCAAGCTACCTATTTGCATTTATTTACCAGTTCCTTGGGTCAGTGTCATCCCAAACATCAACGCTCTGTTGCTCTGAGCGTTCAGGGTTATCAACCGAAAACTCTCCGAAGCGCATAGTGCGGCGGTCAGCAGCCATTGAGACACCTTCGGCTTGTTTATTCAGTTTAGCCATCTCACGCGCGCGCATTCCGTGATCGATAAAATCTTCCTCTGCTACACTGAATGTGCGGAACTCTTCGATCTCGGTGGGCTCGATGTCATCGACAACGCCCCCAGACTGCTCCATCAGATCGTGGCAAAGCTCGATCGCTGGCTGTCCGTCCGCATCGGTGCGAAGACCAGCCTCGTTAAGCAGGTCCATAATCAAATCAAGCTCGCGCTCGGTTACTCGGATGTTAAGAATGTTAGACATGTTTACTCCTATGCCGTTGTACACTGGAACCAGTGGATTGCGAAGAATACCAAAGCGCCCCACAAAACTGCGTCGGCGGCGATGGCTGCGGTAAGTACACGATTAAGTTGCATCGTTTTCTCCTTTCTACCCTTATAATATAACACCGAAACAGGTGGAAGTCAAGGTTTAAGTTGTCAAGGAATCGTCAACGAGTGAAAGATGTTGACTACATTCGGTTAGTGGCTCTGGTTCATTCGTCCACAAAACTTTAACGTCACGATTGCCGGTAAACTTTCCAGTCTCAATAATCAGACCAACGTGGACAGATTGACCTTTGCGCCATCGCGGACGTTGATACCAATATGTAACCAGATCACCGATTTGCATTTTTGATCTCCGTGATATGCTTGCACTTACGTCGCCAGCCAAAACCGGGGCATGTGCACGTCCACGTTCCTCCGTGGTCAGTGACCGTGTAGGTATTGCCCTTGCTCCCAACAACGTCGTACACGCGAACCTCGGCCAGTGGTGCGGGCTTCTCGCGCTCGGCAACCACCATATACTCACCAACGCGGTCGAGTGTCAGAGTATCCGGCACTTCAACCCAATGCTGACCAGACACAGCCCACTTCTGGCCTGACATATCTGTGTAGAGCATCGGGGGCCATTGCACTTCGATAGGTTCTTTCATTATAGACACCCTGGTGACTTGACGAACAGCCGAAAACCGGGCTTTGCCTTGAAGTTATTGCGTTTGATAAACTTTTGAGCAGCTTCATCCTTACTCGTAGCCTCCACCATCGCCAGAAAGTGATAGCGGCGAGTCTCTTCATTGAAGAGTTTGATCTCGTATGCGGTCATTTAAGCCTCTGCGGGAATAGTAGTCGCGACTGACAAAGTTGTAAAGGTCTCACGTTCTTCGGCACTGACAGCCGGGTCGCTTAGTGTCCCCTGCATCATCAGCGCGGTGATCACCTGCTCGCAGGCAAGCGTTGTGCGCTCAATCGGCGTCAGCTTAGAGTCGTCTTCGGTTCGGATTAGTGGAATAGCAAGCATGTGATTTCTCCTTTCTACCCTTATAATATAACCACTTCAGCAGTATTGTCAAGGATTAAAATGTCAGGAAGTTATAAAGGGTTCCAAAAATGATTCATGAAACTTTAAGTGTAGGTCAGTGCCAAGAAAAATGATCGTGTAGGCTCTGGAATACGATTTAGAGGTCTCGCCTTCTTCGATGATCATACCGGTGCGATGTTCCGGCATGCCGTCTTGGTGCGTTCCCTCTACGACCCTAACAAGCTCTCCAGGCTTAAACTTACCCATCAGAATGGTAACTCATCACTAAGTGCCGAAGCCTGCCAAACCAAAGGATGCATCACAACCGCGCCCTCACAGCAGGCGTGGACCTTCGCAAGATTGACATGCTGAGAGGTGGTCATCGAGTGGAAACCTCCCGCCGGCGCAGTGTAGTCGGCGAGGATGATCGAGCCCGTTGGAGTGCGTGATCCGATCTTGAGTTCATAGCTATAAAGGTCGGCATAGCCGTCACCCCAAGCTACACTTTTCAAAGTTTTGTTGTGATTACGGGCACTTACGCCATTCATCCATTGGGTGATAACTGCGTCGTTAGTGCGTGGTGTGAAGTCTGCGGGCATGATTTCTCTCCTTTGTCTATTAAATATAGCACCTATTGACTCGATGATCAAGCCAATAAGTGTCAGTAAAATGTCAGCTATCGATGGCAATGATGCGCTCATTGGTCGAGAAGTACGGTCGCGCGGCGTAGTTCTTGGTAGTCATCCACATACGCTGACACTTGCTTGGCACTGGCTTGGGTGCCATCAGATCGGTCAGGATGATGTGACCATCGAAATCGTGGCTGTTGACGTACTTCGTTGGAGCGTTGAAACATGTACCACCAGTGAGGACGCGCTCGGTCTTCTTATTCTGCCCCTTCTTCCATGTGTAAATCTTGCTCTCGGCTACCTCAGTATCAAAAGGGATCACAGTGAACTCGGCAATCTCGGCCAGCTTGTTAAGCTCAGAGAAGAACGCGGCAAGCATACTATCATCCACAGAACCAGATTGATCAATAGATACTGCGATCTTGGCTTGGCGACGTACACGCTTGCCGGGGTGAACCTTTGGGAACCGCTTGTTAAGTCGTCGCGGAGTACTACGCTTGTCGGCGCGTTGTGAAGTTTTAACGAAGTACCGGAGCACTTTACGCCAGTCAACCTTAGTTGCGATGCGATCCATAATATCCTGACGCATAGACGAAGTCACCGATCCCCAGTTGCGAGACTTCTCGGCCTCTTCTGCTGCTTTCTTGATAGCTTCCTTCATACGCTCGCTTGCGATCTCTTGGGCTGTGCCGTCCACTTCGCCAAACTCATCATGCGAGTCCAACGAATCGGCGTTGCCGAAAGGATCACCAGCGCCTTGGCCGCTCTCGCCGTCGCCCTCTTCTTGTTGTTCGTCGCGCATCTTTTTAAGCTCTTCAAGATACCATTCATAAGTCTTGTAAGGTGGCAGATCCTTGAAGATACCTTCACCGGGGATACAAGCTCTCATTGCCTCACCGTTGACTTCAGGGCCGGGGTTCTCTTCGCTCGGCAACATCTTGGAGATGTGGCAGTTGATTGACAGGTCCATCGCGATATTGTCGATGCGTGTGAGACCATCGGCGGGCTTGCGGCCGGTTACGTGTTCAAATACAAGGTGGTAGAACTCGTGCATCAGGATGCCTTGTTTGTGGTCGTCTGAGAGCGAAGCAAAGAACTCAGGGTTATACATTAGCTCGAACTGGGCACTGTCAGGGTTGACACGGACACCGGCAGTCGGGATCGCTGTCGATGCAATCTTGTCGATGCGACGAGACAGGGCAGCGAAGAACGGCTCGCGCATAAGCAGGCGAGCGGTGTGCATGTTGAGATTGAAGGGCTTTTTGGTATCGTCGGTCATTGTTCTCTTCCTTACTCTTATAATATAACGTGTTAGCAGTGTTTGGCAAGCGATATTGTGTCAAGCAAATGTCAAGGAAGTTTATACAGGGCTCTAAGTTTAACCTCATCCAGCCATCCCTGTTGACCGTCAATGTGTAGCTTGAACTCCATACGCTTGTTGACCAGATCGCCATACTTGGCCCGGGCAGTTTCGGCGGTGTCGAGAATGATCGCGGGTTTGTCGTCTTGTCGCGACCATAGAAGGTCACCTATTTTAAGTTTATCAGTCCACGTTGGAGATAACATGTATATCGTCCTTGAAGAACCGCATATGTTCCTTGCTTTTTAGCCATTTGATTTCATAATGAACAACACGGGACTCTTCATGCCGGTGCTTTTTGACAATCATCCCAACCCCGTGTTTAGTGCGGAACCGATAGGCTTGACCTTCTGAGCCGTTAAGTCTGCATAGGTCGCCTATCTCTGGCTCTCTGTCTATCGGTGGTAACCGATGGAACATTTTAGTCCTCTGTGTTTCCGCCAAGGATTTCGACAAGGTGTTCAGATACCCGGCGACCCTCTGAAGTCTCAGCCTTGTGGAGTGCCACGACGTTGTTGATGTTATCAGTGTCACCGAGAACGGTCCACAGCTTCATAGCAATCTCAGACGGCAGTGATACAAAGTACTCCGCAAGGTTAGACACCTGAACCTCAGAGAGATCGCCCTTGAACGACTCGGAAGCCTCGAACTTCTCAATCATAGCAGCGTGGTCATTGATACCCCACTTGTCGGTTTTGGTGAAGTCACCAAGGTCAAGAATGTCCTCGATGGTTACTTGCCATTCGTACTTTTCAACAAAGTCACGGAGCGATACAGCAGCCTCGAAACCGAGGAACGCGGTCGCAATGTTGAAGAGAAGATCGCGGTCACCCTCTTCACCGAAGACACCAGCACCGTCAGCAGTGTCACAGTATCGCTTCCAAGAGCGACGAGAAGGGTATACCTTGTTGGGCTCAAAATCACCTTCGTGCTCCAAGTGCTTACGATTGTGGTTAATGAAATCCCAAACAACGGTTGGCACCTTGCCATTCGCCCACGCAAGCCAGTCCTCAGTGGAAGGCTCTACATCGAAGACAGTCCAGCGGTCAAGCTCTGCCGGGTCCATCTCACCAACTTGGTACTGCGCGCCATGCTCACCACCGTTGACGGCTGCAACGATGAGAGTATCAGCGTGCAGGTGCCAGCCGTTCAGCTTGCGGCTGTCGGTCAACTCGAAAAGACCTTGACGGACCTCCATAGTAGCACGGTCCACTTCATCGAGGAAGAGTAGGACAGGCTGTTCACACGCCGTCACAAGCCAGTCAGGAGCGTTCCAAGTAGTAGCCTTGCGGCCATTGATGGAAGTCTCAGCCACATCGGGCAGACCAAGAAGGTCACCCTCGGTCATTTGAGATGCGCGGCGCTCGATGACCGGAAGGTCGCGGCTTGCAGCGATCTGATAGACCACCTCAGATTTACCGACACCGTGGCGTCCACGGATAAGAACAGGCAGCTTGCTGTTGAGGATGTGAGGGGCGACGTTGAGGAATGTTGCGAAGTCGATAGCCATGATGGGCTCCAGTGTTGTGGGTTTTTAGTTCTTTGCCTTACTCTATAAATATAACACCGAAATGCTTTTGAGTCAAGGTTTTTATTGTCAGGTAAATGTCAGAGGTTTTTGTTATCAGATGACAACTTTTGTTTCTCTTTCTTACCCTTATAATATAACCACTCTCGCCCATAAGTCAAGGCGAGAGGTGTCAGGGAAATGTCAAGTCCAGTTGACGTGATCATAATGTTCTTGCAGTCCGAGATCCCTGATCACATCTTTAGTTACACCACTCGGATACGCATAGTCATACCCGCGCTGCTTGTTATACTTGGTGCCAGTTGTCGGAAACTCGCGCTTGATGGCTTTCGTAAGGCTCTGCTCGGTTGGTTGGAGCCAGCCCTTCGGAGGATCGAGCGTGGGAACCAGCGACGACATAGGTGCCGGCTCGTTCTCGGCTGCTGCGTAACGCAGAGCGGCATCGTGAACCTGAACCAGTTTAGTGATCTGATCGCAAGAAGTCCAGCGCGCTTGATTTGAGGCAGCGATCTTGCGAGCCTCAATGTGATAGGCGGCGAGAAACGGCGCACTGGATGTGCAGGTATCCCAAGCGATTGACTTAATGTAACGCAAGGTAAGCATATCTGAACGCCACTCACCATCAACATCATACCCTGACGATCGAATGGGGATCATTGAGCCAAGCCCGATGCCAGTCTCGCGAGCAGTTTCCAGTGCGGCAATACGAGCGCGCCGTGTTTCTTCAACAAAGATTTGCTTATCGCGCTTGACGTGCGGGCAAGTGCGGCGTGTGTGTCCGCGCTCTTTGCAATATCCACAAGTCACATTTTGCATGCGTGCGGTTTTAGCTGCCTTGTTGGTGACCTTCTCACCGGTAGCCAGATCGATCTTGGTGCGTTTCAGATATTGCTGGCGGTAACGCTCGGCGCGCTCGTCATACCATCTGGCATCGTTTTCGTTACCGGCTGCGCGTTCTTTCCCGGCCATCGACGTAGCGCCGGCGTACCTACCTTTGATTTCTTCTGTGAGTTGTGGACACTTACGTTTGTTGTGTCCCTGACGATAGCAGTGTGAGCAGGTTACGGTTCCATTGTATGACATATGATTTTCTCCTTTCTATACTTATAATATAACGCGGTGACAGCGTTTAGCAAGCGATATTGTGTCAAGCAGTTGTCAAGAGATCCAAACTTCTTTCGTCACACCACTCTTTGTGACCGGGCCCAAAAAGCGAATCGCCCTGCGTGGTCCACACTACGTGGATCGAACCAAGCGGCTTGATGTCCAGCACAACACCAAACTGATCAGTAAGAAAATGTTTAACAATATCACCTACTTGCACTAACAACCTCCAACCATTTCTTAGGCTCCCACGATGCTTCACCATCTTCAATCCAATAGACTTTAACGCGGTCAGGTCGCACGGTGCCCCGCACAACACCTGTACCGTCCGCTCGCAATACAATACCGGTGATCGGCTCGATAGCTCCGGGCATGTGTACGAGATCACCGACTTGCATTTATGAGCCTCGCATATTCATAGGCGATCTTATCGCCGTTGGACAGCTTAATATACCTGCCCGTTCCTTTGCTGCCCCAAATCTCGACAACAATATCAACTCGCTTGTGATACCTGTCCTCAACCAAATCACCGACTTGCATTTAAGACCTCCAAGAATCGACCAGCCTCGATCTTAGCCTTGGGTTCGTCTGTCCATTTTACCCACACATCATCCACCGCAGCCCACCGCTTTTTACATGGACCCATAACAAGACCAACCGATCCCCTGAATGCCACTAAAGTGCCGATCGTCATACGCTTACCAATACTTTAACGTCCTGTGGAAGCGCAACAATATCGCGTGGATGAGCCTGCGGCTTGATGCGAACACCATCCTTCGTCACCTCGGTAACAACGCCCAGCATTTCGCCGTGATGCTTTGTGCGAACTCGCACCAAATCTCCAACTTTAGTCATTTCTCTCTCCTTATGTATATAATATAAGACCGCGAAGCGGTTACGGCAAGTTTTTTCTTGTCAAGTAGATGTCAGGTGCTCAATGATGGTCACAGTTGTGTTCGATCTTCTCGTCAGAACCTTTAATCTTGATCCAGATTGCCCACAAGACCGGAACCATAAACCAATGCAGGCAAACAATCCAAGCCACCGGGATGCCGGCGAAGAAAGCCGGATGAACGTACTTGCCGAGCAGTGCGAAGAGTGCCGGAAATATAACGTCCTCAACGATTTCCCAACCCACAATGATGATGACAAGTGCAAGCCCATTCTCACGAAACATACGTTTTATGTTTTCAGTTTTGAGATGTGATAGTTTGTGGCCAATCCGATCCTTAATCCATCTAAACATTCTCACTAATCACCTTCAATCTTTGTGCTTGTTCTATAGTATAATGCCATTGGCCAGGAATATCAACCCACTTGACAATAACATAACTTTCCGTTATCTTTTCGATCTCACCCGTAGCTTCGTCATATTTCCACATCGGAGACATTTTTACTTTGTCACCCACCTTCATTGATTACCTCCCAAGAAACTGAAGTGAAGACTTGATTCTTCGGATAGCCCCACACCTTAAAGTGTGAACTGTTATAATCGTGAACCCACGTTACTATACTCACGTGTCGCGTTCCTTTATGCTGTACCAGATCACCGACTTTCATCTATTGCCCTAATGTATTCATCTTCAAGCTCTTCAATCTCTTTCATAATCTTTGCATACTCCCTTAGTTTGCCGTTTCTTTGCAGTTGCACTGCTTGTGCGCTCTTCTGCTTTATCAGCTTGCGGATCTTTGCACCCGGTTGTGCTGTAAACAATCGTGTAATAAACCTAAGCACTGCTCACTACCTCCAGCCAGCCTTCCGGCTCCCAGTCGATTTTGCCTGAGCCTCCCGTCCACATAATGCCAAGTTGTGCCGGCGTTGTGGATATAGCCTTTGGGTGTCTCTCCAGCACAATGCCGACTAGTCCCGTGTCATGGGTGTGCATCTTCACCAGATCACCTACTCTTGGTCGGTTTCTCATCGCTCCCCCGTAAAGATGCGGTCAGCGAACCGCTTGGCGTTACGAAGGTTTGGCAAATCTTTTACATCTTTGACTTGGTTATCTTCTTCGTTATTCATATGCTCAAGGGACTCACGCATATACTTACGAAGCAACTTGATGAACTCAATCTTCCCGAATGATTCTTTGTGGAACGTGGCGGTCCCCGCATACTTCGCTTGCATGATACGCACCATCTTCAGTGCGTCGTTGAGACCTTCACGGTCATCCGAATCGATTACTATTGTCATTTTCATTGTGCTTTCCGTGCCTTTGTGCTTGTGAGAAGGAAAATTTTGGCGAAGAAAAATCGCGCGATCTGGCTGGGTACTAATACGTTGCGGTGCGCTCGATATGAATATCAAATCCCCAACCCTGTGAATCATTATCATCCATATCCTCACCGATGCGAACGAAACGGTAATACTCGTCGGCGTTGACTTCCTTGCCTTCAACTTCAATCTGTTCGGTGCTGCACCAATCAACAAAGTCTTGGAGGGCTTGGATTGCTTCGTACGAGTCGTACCACTTGATACCGTCCCAACGGAACAGGAGCGCGCCCTTGATGTCGCAATAGTCTTTAATCATTTCATCGTGATTTGCCCAACACAACTCACGTGCTTCTGGCGACTTTGCCATTGTAACCATGAACTGAGGCATAACCTCTGGTCCGACTGCCAAGATAACTTCTGAACGATAACCCATATGTATTTTCTCCTTACTCTTATAATATAGCCCTTTCTGATACACAATGCAACCCATTTATTGTCAACTAAATGTCAGCAGTAAACTTTGCCGGGATGGGCGCGACACCGCGCGGGACTTCCCCGTCAACAATCCCGCCGTGCTTTGCGAGCACATTAGTAACCGTTTGGACTGGAACATAGCCGTATACGGTGGCAAGCGGTGTGCTGGGCTCATCGCAGTATTCCATTAGCATCGGCTCTTTCTGGCTTGGGAAGCCGATTTCAACAGATGTGTACTTCTCTGCGTTGTCCTCGCGTGGAGAGCAGTATGCACTACGATGCGCTTGTACACTCATTTCAAAACCATCGGCACAAACCACACGCTTGTTGCGCGTTGCTCCTGCTTCCTTAAAAAACTCATTCACATTGCTCATTTGAAATCTCCTTTCTTTACAAACTTTAAGTCATTCCTGAGAAAATAGCCATCTGTGCTGTGAAATGTTCTCCCATATCTGCTACCGGGACCATCCTGCACCCACTTGATATAATAAAATGTTTTCTCATTTGTTGAAACTTCTCTTTTACTCTGCCACGGATTATCCTCCACTCGGATAACCAAACCAACAAGCGGCTTCTTCTCAAACCAAATCTTTTGTCGCCATTTCAACATATCCGTCTTTTGTAAACAATACGACGATAGTGTCACCAGATCACCAACTCTCACGAAATGCCTCCTACGACTGCTAACAGATATGTGATTGTAACAATGATACCAATAGTGCTGACTACAATCGTAAAACATTCTATCGGCTTAACTTCTAGGTTCACTGATCACCTCCAACATTTTAATAAACTCAAATGTTTCGTCGCCGTCAATCCATTGCACGCGACACGCACGGCGACCATGGTCTGTCCTCGTTCGCTCTGGGCCTATCTCCATCACCACCCCGTGATAGCCGGGATCGTGACGGCTCTGTACTAAAGTTCCAACTCTCATCCTTGAATCTCCATAGGTTGCGCGTCAATGTTATAGCTACGATCTGCCATTCGATCCCAACTGATCTCGGTCCACTCAGAAAAAATCTTCCACAACTCTTTGCTGCTCATATTCTTCATCTTCTCATAATCCCACTCGAAAGGCTCAGTCTGCTCGCCGTCAGTCTCGGTGTACGCATAGCAATCGTTCATAACACGCAACGCATCTTCGGCGCTATCAACGCCGTGAAACTCTAACACATCTGCGATACACGCCAGAGCACAACCTTTCTGCGTAAAGTGGACGGAACTAAACACCTCGCCTTCGTAGCTTCCTTGCATAACCCAAACTTTCATTTCTTTCTCCTTATACATATAAGATAACACCAACACCCTCAACCGTCAAGTCAAGAGGGTGTCAAGAAGTTCCAAATCTGTGATTGGGATCGTCAAATAGTTTTCTCCGATCAAAACCACTGCATGTGGCTCAGGCTCAACTTTATTCCAGTTTATAGCTTTGCCAAGTTCGTCAGTTCTCCAACACTTTTTCTCAACCAAATCAACGATAATCCCGGCTTTTCTTGGTTGGCCCGGTATATTTTTGCTTTTAACCAAATCACCTACTTTCACTTACTACCTCCAATCTTCCAGAGTCCACCCACCAAGTCTCTCCATCGTTAAACAAAACTTGTGCCGACAATGTGTCATGACCTGTTTTGGATAGCTGTATCACCAAGCCGTGCTCCACGGTGTGGTGATCCATACTATCATTAAGTACACTCTCAAACTTTACCAAGTCGCCTACTTTCACTGCAAAATCATCCAAAAAAGAGCACTGAACCCGTACCATGAAACATAAATAAAAATCGCCTTACCCAAAGTTTCCAAAACAAAGCTAACCAGTGTCATAACTTCCCCTTACTCTTATAACATAGCATCTACAGCGCCGATAGTCAAGGTTGTGGTTGTCAAGAACCTGTTAAGTACATAATCTCATAGTTTGTGTCGTCTATAACGCAAAAAACCCCCTCGCACCAAATAGACCACAACCCCTCGTTTGGGCTTTCATACTCGCTTATAACAATGCACGGGTTTGACCAGTCTTCTAAACCAAAGTTGATCGGCTTGAAAGATATTAGATCACCGACTTTCATTTTTCGCTCTTATAATCTTAAAGTCAAAACACTCCATACAAATGTCAGATTCTTTAACGTCTCTACGTGATAGTTCAACAATACGCTTCCTATGATAAGTTATCATTCTCAAGTGCGATTCAATGCATGCACGTGTCAGGCTCATCTCTTTGTCTGGCATCATCACTCTCCTGTTGGCAAATAATCTGGGCATCTTGATCTTCGTGCATTTTTACTATAAAAAACACTTGACCTTCACTAATCTCGCACGGGAAAGCCGAAACAGGCATAACCGCCGTCGCTGGGCCACCGTTAGTGGCTGGATTAGTATTTAGCTCAACTGTGGCGAAAACGCCATCATGAGAGTCAATAACTCCCATTAAAACAAATGTTGCTAATATATTCATTCAAAAACCTCCAAGAACGAAATCCATTCCTCTGTAATCATACCATTTTGCCATCTAATCTCATATCTCCTGGTGGTCGTGCCCTTTGTGTCTACTTCTCGTAGAACAATACCGGGATCCCGACCTTCGGGTTTAGCATACTCTTCCCACTTAAAAGTTGCAGATGGGCTTGGTATGTACCTGACCAATGAACCGACTCTAACCACCGTCCATCACTCTTTGGATTTTGATTTTTAAGTCGTTCGCTGTAAGCACTGATACATCAGATATGTTGTCTAGAATGTCTTGAACCTTTTTTAGCTTCTGCTCAATACGGTGAAGAGGGTTTACTACTGCAATCCCAACTTGGTTGTAGTCTGGTGGTGGATTTCCGTGATATGACATTTATTTCCTTTCTTACTTCCTGATGGTACGGGAGGCAGGATTTGAACCTGCGACCAATCGCATATAAGGCGACTGCTCTTACCACTGAGCTACACCCGCAAAATGGCACACTCTGTTGGGCTCGAACCAACGACCCTCGGCTTAGAAGGCCGATGCTCTATCCAACTGAGCTAAGAGTGCATACTGTTATTATAATCGCTTTCGATTACTTTGTCAATGGTTTTTCTGCTAAAATAGAATACTTTAGCGTAGGTGAGATGTTTGAGTACTCGAACTTCTCAAACTCTTCTTCCGTGCGATCTTTGAAGGTGTGACCTATGACAAACACTTTGCCAATCAGGTCGCTTTCAGGATCAGTTACAGTCCAGAAGGTGTGTTTCATCCCTCGCTCGCGGTGGGTACAAGAGACTCCAGTCCCCTTTGGAATCACACCAGCATGCCAAAACTGTGATACGTTGCCATCATTATCACGCCAATAATGCGGGATGCTGGTTGCGGCTGTGATAGTTTCAAACATCTCAAGGTTGATAAACGGAACCTCCGCATCGTTGCGAAAGAAACCAACCGTATGTCTTTTAACTTTAGCTTGTTTCATTAATGTCTCTCTCAAAATAAATAACATTGTTGCCGGGATACATCGCGACGGGTACCTGCCCTTCCTCGGCATAGTTTTCAATATAATCATTCCAAGCAAACTTTGTGTCGTGCTTGGTTGCAAATGTAAATGTGTTAAAGTTGTTATTTAGTTTATAGATGATTGTATAAATCATGTTTCCTCCTGAAAATGGTGGGCTCTCTCGGGCTTGAACCGAGGACCATCCCGTTATGAGCGGGGTGCTCTGACCAACTGAGCTAAGAGCCCTATATGAAATGGTGGGTCGTCTGGGGCTCGAACCCAGAACCTATTGGTTAAAAGCCAAGTGCTCTACCATTGAGCTAACAACCCATAAAAAGTGGTAGCTGATGCGAGACTCGAACTCGCAAGCCCGAACGGGCGGGAGATTTTAAGTCTCCTGTGTATACCATTCCACCAATCAGCCATAATAGTAATGTAACACGATAACGCCGGACTGTCAAGACTTACATACGAGAAAGTTCTGGTTCGATAAAGTATCTTTTCTGTCCGTCGAGACACAGAACCTCATAGATAAACTCATCAAGATATTCATGATGATTCGTGTCAACATATACCACGACTCCATAAAAAGCCTCATACTCTATTTCCTCATCCTCGTACCACTCGTAGATATACGGAAAGCGATCATAGGAACACTTTACAAAATCGCCAATCTTAAAATATGGTTGATATATGTGCACATATTAAATAGTTAGCGGCTCTTTCTCTTCTGTGTCTTAATATATCGCTCCTCTACAAATATGGGGTAACTTGCGCCGATCGGAAGAATCTTGTATGTTTTAGCGCCCTTTGCTGCTGAACGAACGATGTCAGTTGCTTCCATTATGAAGCCGCCGCGGGTCTTAAACTTGTTCAGAACTTCGTTGACTGTGACCCAGGGAAGTTGTTTAGTGTCCTCTCGATCGAAGTAGGCATGCGAACTTACGAAGTTTGCACGTGCTGTAACAAGTGACCCAATCTCGTACTTGGGGACATTCCTGTGGGTTGTTAAGACCTTTTGGGCATACTTGTTCTGGCTCATCTTGGAGTACGCACGGTAGTCCGGCACATTACCAGCGATAATGTCTCTTGACAACTCTCGGAAATATCCAGTGCGGGCGTAGTAGTTGGCCAAACACATTGCCTCACGGGAGTGCTCGCGAACATAAGTCTCAGCCCACTGCTCATGAGCCAGTTGGTTCGACTCGCCATTGCGATCCAAAATCTTGCTTACAGTTTCGATTTGCTTGCTGGAGAGCTTACGGCCGAGGCCGACTTGCTCAAGAATGGACTCAAGAAATCCACGATCCCAACCGCCGCACACTGACCGAGAGAGAGCTTGCTTGATTTCGTTTTCCATGGTTAACTCCTATGCTTATAATATATATCTAAATCACAGGTAAGTCAAGCTAAAATTGTCAGCTAAATGTTAGTAGTCTGGTGTTTCGGGAGCTAAAACAATGGCGTCGATATAGCCCGGTGGGACTTTGACTACCTGACAGCGCCAACCGCCCCACTTTGGGACTATCTCATACAGTGGAAAATCTGGACACTGCTCCAATACTGCGATAGACGGCGTGGGTACCTCTACATATACCTCCAGAACAGAACCACCGTCATCTGAGCCGGTCTTCACTTCATATCTACCGTCATAATAATTTGAAATCTCTACAGTAAGTGAATTGATGGCGCTCTGCTTGTCCATCTTCTCACCGTTAAAAAATATATTAGCCATTGTTAACCTCACTTAATACTTCTATACTATCGTGATGGACGTTGACCACATGCCAACTACCATCGGTGCAAGAGGCAACTGCGATGTATCTTGGATCCTGTTTAGAAATTTCCATTATTATCCCGCATTTATAAATAGGCTCCAATCCAACAAGCACGTCCCCATTAGCCTCATAAGACCGGTGAGAATCTACCCATTTGATCAAAGTACCTTTTTTATACCCCATATAGTATATACGTCAACCGACGCACAATCTATAGAGTTCAAGTAGGTTCAACCTTTTTATTTGCAACTGGGATAGAAATATCGCCGTATTCTTTACGATTGGCTATAAAACTTGCTAGTTCATCATAACCTCCCACCAGTTTTTCGCAACCATTTTCTCTTAAAATAATGATCGGGTATGTATGGTGGGAATACTTTTCTTTGATTTGCTCACGATACGCTGCGCTGAAATCCATATTAACAAAAACATATTCACGCTTGGGGTAGTGGTCCATAGCCGCGGCACAAGCCATCAGGCACGACGGGCAGTCGGATACTCCATAGATAACAAAAACACTCGCGGGCTTCATTCTATTCCTTCAGTTTAGTTTTAAGGATATTGACAACGCTGCTTTCGGAGAAATAGTTAACCTTAACATCAAACTCGCCGGCAAATATCTTTCTCATCAGTCTCAAGCTAGGGGTGACCACTTTCTCATCATGATTGATATAGACGCCGCGGCCACCAACATTAGCGAGCTTCAGGGCGTCTCTGTGGGCAGCTTTCAAGGAAGAATAAACACCGTGAAGCGCACCATCACGCTCGAACAAACAATATATGTATATCTTTGTCATGATACTTCATCGGTTGGCATCACGCTCGCCAGAGAAATCCTAAATATCTGTTCATAGTAGTCTGATTCTGCCCTCAAAGAGTTAATATACACCTCGTCCATATTGTCCTCTACAGCCGCTTTCAATTTGTTTTCGTATTCAGCATACATGTCAACTGCTTCATTTAAGAGGTTAGCTTGTTGTATATTCTGCCCAAACTTGTCGATAGCTATGCTAGCACTAAGAAACGGGCCGCACATATGAAGACTACCAATCATCTGCGCGCGCCTTTGCACTTCTTACAAGTTTTGTCACGAAAGACTTTATGTTCTTTTGAGTCAAGTGCTATTTTGTTAAAGTTGTTAATCTTATCTTCAAACAAGCGACCATCTCTAAATGCGCGTATGGAGTCTTTTTCTCTGTTAAACGCGCCGACCATAACAATAGCAGAAGAAGGGGTGTGCAATACATATTCGCCAGGGTATATTTTACTATCTTCTGTAATGTCAGTAAATTTCATTATTAACCTCATCGAGTCCGACCATAAAGTCATAAGCATCTGTCTTTAGGTCTTCAAGTCTATCTAATATACCATTCCTTCTAAGAATTTTAAAGGCTATATTTTCAACTGAAAATTCTTGCTTGTTGCTTTCTAGGCCGGCACGTCGCATGTTACGAATCTTTCTTTTAAGTTTGTCAATTGCGCGAAGAGCCTTTTTATACTCCCCTGCTAATAAAAGATTGTTTGTGCGATTGACGCGGGCTTCGATCTCATCTGCCTTTCTTCTCGCAGATTCAAAGTCAATCGAGTCATCGTATTTATTGGGTTCGATATTCCACTTGTCATCCATTACCGAGTAGATTCCCGAAGACTTGTGTGCCTCGCCTACATTTTCTACATAAATCTCAACATCGTACCCCTTCAGAGTGATGTTGTGTTTGTCATTCCATCGAGCGCGAGCATTATCGAAGAAACCTTTAACTAAGTCATAGTTTTCATCTATCTTTGAAAAGTCAACGATAATGTGAAGGTCCACGTCTGAGTAGCTAGACCAGTTATAATTCGCGAGTGAGCCGGTTAAAGTGATGTCCTCGATTTTAACATCAAACGGTAAACCCTCGATGAAGTTTTCAACAATCTCCAACATTGGTTCGCGGAACTCGTCTTTCATCTTCATACCATTCCAGATACGAGGCTCCAAATCATCATTGATTCTAAAGCTGTCTGCTTCTACCTCTTCTTCAAGGGCCGGCCCAATGCCGCCGCCGGGTGCACCGGGAGGGGGTGATATATCGCTTTTCTTTTTCTTGCCTTGGAGCGGATCATCCATGCGTTCGTAGCCGGATGGGTTGCCACCGGTGTTGCCACCCAAGTCAGTTAAACTTTTAATTGATTTCTTGATACCGGCAGCAGACGAACGCGATCCGTTTGAACGAGTATTCGCCACAGTCTTACCCCAGCGAGGAACGCTGTTACGTGTTTCTTTTAGATATTTAAACCATTTATCCATATTATAATTAGTCTACCAAGAGGATAAAGCCACTCTCTTCCAAGTGTCAATGGAAACACAAACATAGATATAGTTTGCATCCCACCTAATCTCACCGGGTACTCCGAAATCGCCGGCGCTGGATGGAGTACTGCTATTTCTAATTCGGATAGCATTGTCGTTAATATCTAGCGCCAATTCAGGCTGATTAGTTTTTATACCTATCTTGTCTGCCGAGCCGTCAACAAAAAGCATGTGTGTTTGGTTGTCGGACTCCACTCGGAAGTCCACAAGCGAGTCAGAAGTTTGGTTCACAACAACCTCGGGAACAGCCCCGTCTAAGCGGAAGCCTTCTTTGACTGCTCCCTGATCGTTAACTTTGAAGACAATATGCTTGTTAATTGTTTTGTTTTCAATCAAGATGTTGTCCGAAGAGTTTACCCCAATGGTAGCCTTGCCTGTTCCGTTCTCTTCAAAAAGAATTGTTGGGTCTGTTGCGTTTAATGTTAGAACTTCTGTGGGCGTTGTGGTGCCGATGCCAACCATCGAGCCTGACGCCACCAATGTACTGCTGCCACTGGTAACTAATCCGATGTAATCTTCTTCAAAATCAATCTTAGTGTTGCCTTGAACATCGGTTTCGGCAGTGATGTCATCAAATTTTCTGCCGCCGATTGAATATTTATAAGCCATAATTAAATTCCTAGTAAGGTTTGACCTTATTAAACTCCACCACAAGAAGATCCACTGCCGATGTAAATCTTGTTGTCCACGATTGTCCATTGTCTGTGGATGTGTTCACTTTATTGTCTTTTCCAACGGACACTACCGTAGTCCCATCTGAAGCTAATCCCATAATTTGACCACCGCTCGGACTTGCCAATCCAGTATTTGTCCACGACGCGCAATTGTCAGTTGAGATATACGGGTCGTTGCCCTTGTTGGCAGTCATCCAGGTATCGCCATCAATGTGGCAAATTGCCCAAAGAGCCGTCGAGATACCCGACACAGTGCTCCAGCTATCCTCTTGATCATCATCAGTTAGCGATGCAATTCGATGAGAGCTGGAGCCATTTCCAGCGCGGAACCATATTCCATTGTTATATTCCAAGCCATTAGTCTGTCCTACACTCTGTAAGGTTACATACCAATTCAGACCATCATCGGTTGATTTGAGAACCTTTGTGGCACCGCCCATTACCCAGTTTCCAGATCCGTCGGTTGCTAGACATATGTTCAACCCAGCACCCGAAGCAACATCGGTAATTTTAGTCCAGTTATCTCCACCATCGGTTGATCTGAAGACATCATCGCCAGTTGCGGCGATCCAAGTTCCGTTGGCGCCATACTCAACTGTTCTAGCTTTGTCTCCAGTACCAGCAAAGTCAATCGAGGACCAAGAATCAACGCCTGTTGTTGGGTCGGCTGCATACCTAAGCTCGGGGCTTGTGTTAGTGGCGATAATCCATCTATCAGCGTTACTGCCGTCCTTTCCAAAAGATATATCCCAATAATCGGACGATTCGCCGGCGGGGCTCTGGTACTCAGCCCAGGTTACAGCATCCTCCGAATACATTACACGCCCATCACGACCAACACCTACCCACAGATCCGCAGGTGGATTATACCCTCTAACCATAAATTTATAAGTCATTATACTTATCCTCCATCATATATAGTCTGTTCACCATCATCAAACGTAATTATAGTTTTATTTGAAGGGTGTGGTTTAATATGTACCGTTTCAAAGTCTCTAAGTGAATCAAAAATCGCGATGCCGCCGCGGGGTGGAGGATAAAGCCAGTGAATTATACAATGACCAGAAGCTAATAAGACTCCCTCAATCACCACCCCCTCACCAGAGACTCCTGTTTCGTCATGTTGCCGGCATACGGTAAACGTACGGATACCGCGTGGCGCTAACTTGGAGGGAGGCTTTGGCTTTAGATCGTCAGTCTCTGTTATAATCTCAGCGAGATCTGAATATTCGTCTGCATTACTCATCTTTTTTTCCTTCAGCACTCTTTTCCTTGCTTTTCTCACATAGAGTATTACATATAACTCCGACATTTTTAAGCTCTGTCTTTAACAATCTTACTTGCTCTTCCAGTTTGCCAAGCTTCTCCATTAATAAATCAATAGATGCGTTAACTTTTATTTTCATTTATTCGGCCTCCGTAATAATTTTTGTCCAGTCAATTTTAAAAGATGGAATGACTAGAACAACATTGTTAAGTACTTGCACTCCAAATTCTGTGCTTCCAACATCAATTGCGACAACATGACCAATGTATTTTCCCCTGTAGTCGAACACACCGGAGCCAGAGGAACCCTCCCAAGCATATGAGTGCAAATAGATAAATCTGTTTCCGCTTGAGCCGGCGACGTGGCCTTCAATTGATAGAGGGCCTATACTGTTGGGATATCCCGTGTATACTACTTTATTCAGAACTGAATAAACACCTTTCCACTGCTTTCTTTTAGGTAAGTCTTGTGGAATGTTGACCGCCTTCCTGACTTCTATTTCTTCGACTTGGATCAGGGCGTAGTCATTAATATTATCAATCTCTATTAACTTCAAGCAGTCGTAAACATTTTGATCAAACACAATTTTGGTACTGTCGCATCGGCCAATTAATCCGTGAGCGACTGTTGCCACAAAGTAGTTGCCATACGATTCTATGTATGTTCCCGAGAAGGTTGAAATCGCCCCAGTAGTAACATCTATAGAAATGACCCTTACTGCACTACGTCTAGATTTTTTTATAGCATTCCTATAAGATGCCGAATAGAAACTAGAGACTTTTTGCGTGGACAGTGTGTCAGACTTATCCCGAATTGTTTGATCGCTTATCGAACTGAATGCTGCTAGCAAGATCAAGGCAAGGATCGCCAGCCACTTCGAAGTGGTGTGGAATGTCTTTTTGATAAAGTTTGGTAACCTTGTCATTAAACCTGCCTCTGGTAACTAAAAAATACCGGTACCTCCTTGAGACCCGCGCGTTTTGCAAACCAAACGATATCTTCATTTCCGGTTATCTTAGCTCGACCGTTCTGACCCAGTGCGATATACACCGGAGCGTTTGGCCCGTTTTTAATAAAATTCTGGTACATCCCATCAAAAGCATCCATGGGCGCCCTAAATGTTCTGCTCATAAGATCAGCATTGAGCAATTCTTCGACAGGATACATCACGTGATATGCCATATGATCATTTGGAGCCATCTCATCATAGAGTTTAACGCCACCCTCAGCCCAGTCATCCAATACATCTTGAAACGATGATCTTGGAGTATTCATCTTGATACCGCGTGAACCTCTTCCCGCCATAGCACCTAGGCTGCTAACACCGCCACCAAAGTTTGATATGCCTCCGTATTCCACAAGTTCTTCACGGACTGTACGGATGGTACCTTGTGCATTTGTCCGGTGAATCGGACTCACCCTTAATACTCTCAATCCTTTAACTTTCATCAGGCCGGGAATCAGAATACGATCGCGATACTTGACTCGTCCCAAGTTACCCAATAGTTCAAATTTGATCTCATATGTTCCAACTTGTGAGGTTCCAACATCGCTGGTGTCTCCCACGGTTCGCACAGTAGTGACCCCATCGATGCCTCGAATCTCAGTTTGAGTCTCTTGGATCTCGCCACCGATGTCTTTGGAAATAGCAACGTCGATCTTGATACTGTATAGTCTTAAATCATATGTCGTGTCCTTCTCCTGTAGCAGTCTATCAATCCTGTCAATCTGCTGCTCTACGCTTTCTCGCTGGATGCCGCCATAGTTGTGTACAGTGCCGCTGTATGCTCTCATTCGTTTCATCTGCTCTTGAACCTTCTCGTTCCAACGAATTGGCTTGCCGGCATCATCGCCTTCGGTTTCAATCTCACCTTCGCGAGCCATATTAAATGAATTTTGCCTTATCGGTGAGATGTAATCATACCAAGCTACGTGCTTCTCTGGCTCATTCATCTGCTCAAAGTTTTGATTGATCCAGCTGGCCATCGCTACTTTGCGCTCTGCCCATTCGTCAGAACCCGAAGCCACTTGTGC
>Ga0206126_10002270_pt1 | contig 21325 bp, 20 predicted proteins | sample Helgoland_Spring_5_FD_148621 | JGI IMG/M metagenome (GOLD analysis project Ga0206126, IMG submission 148621) | Pelagic subsurface seawater microbial communities from Kabeltonne, Helgoland, North Sea - Helgoland_Spring_Bloom_20160412_1 | ecosystem: Environmental > Aquatic > Marine > Epipelagic ...
CCATGCGATCTTGGTTGGAGGCTAAACGAATATTAGAGACCACACTAAAACCCACGTCTTGCCCGGTCTCTTTTTCCAACTCATGATAAAAGTCCACGGAGTACTGGTGTAATTTACCCACCGAATAGCTCATATTAAACAGTGGAAGTAAACCGGCAGCGTGCCAGGTAGATCCGGATGTCAGCTCCTTGCGCTCAACTAACACGACATCGGTCCAGCCCTTTTTAGCCAGATGATAAAGGGTGCTGACACCAACAACGCCACCGCCAACCACCACTACTTTTGCACTTGTTTTCATACCCGTCTCTCAAAGCCAAATTTCTATTTTATTTTTCGCAGTTTACCCCTCAAGTCAGACCTGCCACGAGGCAAATACGACTGCTATATATCCTCCAGCGCCACAGCCGCAAATCCTTACTCTGCTTGACCTAGAGTCGTTTATAGGACAGCATAAGCCGGTCTCAGAAAGCCAGCATCATGGCTGTTTATGGAAGATGACCACTAAAGTGACTGGGCCAGCGGGAGAGAGTCCTACCTGGCAAAGTTATTGGCATAATTAACGGAGCAAGACCCCCATGAGTGATATCGAAATAGCGCGCAGTGCCAATAGCCTGCCAATCAGTGACATTGCCGCAAAGCTTAATATTCCCGACGATGCATTAATTCCCTACGGCAGAACCAAAGCTAAAATATGTCCAGACCACATCGCCTCTTTAAAAGACAGGCCCGACGGCAAATTAATTTTGGTCACTGCAATTACGCCGACACCCGCAGGGGAAGGTAAAACCACTACTTCTGTTGGCCTTACCGATGGCCTTAATCGCATAGGCAAGAATGCACTGGTCTGCTTGCGAGAACCTAGCCTCGGCCCCTGCTTTGGTATGAAAGGTGGTGCCGCCGGTGGTGGCTATGCGCAAGTCGTGCCGATGGAAGATATCAACTTACACTTTACCGGTGACTTTCATGCCATTGGCGCTGCTCATAATTTACTCTCGGCGTTAATAGACAACCATATCCACTGGGGCAATAGCCTAGAAATTGACGCACGACGCATTGCCTGGAAGCGCGTTGCCGATATGAATGACCGTGCTCTACGCAGTATTAACTGTGGCTTAGGCGGCCCAGGTAATGGCTTTCCGCGACAGGATGGCTATGACATTACAGTGGCTTCAGAAGTTATGGCTATTTTTTGTTTGGCCACAGACCTAGATGACCTAAAAGCCCGGCTCAACAAAATCGTTGTTGCCTATACAAGAGATCACAAGCCGATTCATGCCAGCGATATTCTGGGTACTGGTGCAATGACAGTGCTGCTAAAAGACGCCCTGGCCCCCAACTTGGTTCAGACCTTAGAAAACAATCCCGCCATCATTCATGGTGGTCCTTTCGCGAATATCGCCCATGGCTGTAACTCCGTCATTGCCACCAAAGCTGGCCTAAAAATGGCCGATTATGTGATCACCGAAGCCGGCTTTGGTGCCGACCTAGGGGCTGAAAAGTTCTTTGACATTAAGTGTCGCGCTGCAGGCCTACATCCAGATGCTGCCGTCATTGTAGCCACCACCCGCGCCTTAAAAATGCATGGCGGTGTGAGTAAAGAAGATCTAGACAAAGAAGATCTAGTTGCTCTTGAAGAGGGCTGCTGCAATCTGGTTCGCCACATTGAAAATGTAAAAGCCTTTGGGGTTCCCGTGGTCGTTGGTATCAATCGCTTTACCTCAGACACAGATGCTGAGATTGCGCTGATCAAAAAGGTCGCTCTAGCCAATGGGGTTAAAGCTATTGACTGTACTCACTGGGCCGACGGTGGCGCAGGTACGGAAGAACTAGCCCATGAAGTGGTTTCATTGGTGGACTCTGGCCATGCTAACTTTGCGCCACTGTATCCAGACGATATGCCTATTTGGGACAAGATTAAAACCGTTGCAACAAGACTCTATCGTGCCGATGACATTATTGCAGACAAAAAGATTCGCGATCAGATCCGCGGCCTGCAAGACAGTGGCTATGGTCATTTCCCAGTTTGCATTGCCAAGACGCAGTACAGTTTCTCAACCGACCCAACCTTGAAGGGCGCACCTTCTAACCATGTTGTCGCCATTCGTGAAGTTCGGTTATCTGCCGGTGCTGGCTTTATCGTGGTGGTCTGTGGTGACATTATGACTATGCCAGGTCTACCCCGTATTCCAGCGGCTAACAATATAGATATGGATGAAAAAGGCGATGTAGTTGGGCTGTTTTAATTTAGAAACCACCCTAGATGGTAGTTAAAAACTCACAAAATCTGTAAGCTTCAGGTCTTCAGATTTTGTGAGTCTACTGTGACCGAGCCTTTTATCTATCCACCTGTTCCTTCCCGCAAACAATCTATTGAACAGACTCCTATTGACCAGACTCCTATAGAACAGCCTCCTGCCGAGGAGACTGTGACAATGTATGACTCAGTATTTAAATGTCCCAGCTGTCATAACAGGCTACAGACAGCCACTGCGGAAGGTGCAAAGTCCTATCGCTGCAGTAATAATCACAACTTTGATATGGCCAAAGAAGGCTATCTAAACCTACTGCTCGCACAGCACAAACGCAGCCGTAATCCTGGGGATAGCGATGACATGATTCGCAGTCGCCAACGGTTTTTGAATGGGGGCTACTACCAAACACTGGCAGACGCCATTGTTAAACAGGTAGGCATAGGACCTGATAATCAGCGCGTATTAGACATGGGCTGCGGTGAAGGTTATTACATGGACCAGCTACGTCAGCGGTCTGACACACTGCAGCTAACAGGTATAGATATATCGAAAACCGCCGTGCGATTAGCGGCAAAGCGCAAGATGAATGCACAGCTTGCAGTTGATAGCGCCTTCAGTATGCCACTGCACAGTGACAGCATAGACTGCGCTATTTCGATTTTTTCACCCGTTAGTGCCAAGGATACAGCAAGAGTGTTGGTGCCTGGTGGAAGCCTAATAATGGTCGGCCCCGGAGAGCAGCATCTCTCTGGGCTCACAGCCCACATCTACAGTGATAGAGTGCCACATCAAGGTAATAATCTGGATGATAGCCTTGGCGATTTTAGCCTACAGGAAACCTTGGAAATAAAGGATAGCATCACTATTACCGGCCCTGATATTCTCGACCTACTAAAGATGACCCCCTATTACTGGCATGCTCGAGCAGAGCAGCAGGCGCTGATTGCAAATTTAAAAACTCTAGAAACAGTGATTCACTTTATGATTAAAATCTATAAACTAAAATAGAGTTTAAGCGATAGATTCGGTTATATTATTAACCGGCAACATCAACCTGAACGTTGTTCCCTGCCCCTTCCTAGACATAACAGTGGTGCGCCCATCATGGGCTTCAACTACCACTCTCACCAGATGCAAGCCAAGCCCCGCACCTTTCCCTGGGGACTTAGAGGTGAAGAAAGGGTCGAAAATTTCAGCCAAATCAGGCTCAGAAATACCGCGGCCAGTATCGGCAATATCTACCCAGATCATGGAACTATGCATGCCTGTTCTTATTGTAATAATACCTTTAGAATCAATAGCTTGTGCGGCATTTATTAGTAAATTAAGGAATACCTGTACCATGCCGCCACGGTCACACACGACCCTGGGAAGCTGGCCGTATTCCTTGACAACTTCAACCTTAAAACGCAGTTCACTAGACGCCAAAAATAGCGCCTTTTCCAATAGTTGATTAATATCCTCCTCGATGAGTTCGGTGTTTTCGACCGCCGAAAAATCAGCTAACTCCACTAACATCTGTTCAATACGCTCTATCCCATCAACAGATTCAATTAAAATCTTACCGCTATCTTGCAGCACAAAATCGAGGTTTATTTTCTTTTTTAGCTTTTCTATTTCACGAATTTTTGAGCAGGCTATAAATGATTTTTGGTTGTCGATATAAGAATTATGTTTAGCAATAATCTCAGCAAGGTCACTGACATAGCCACGCAGTGAGGACAGATTATTAGAGACAAAACTCACCGGCTCAGTTAACTCATCAGCGAGACCAGACACCAGTTTTCCAATGGTAGCCATGCGATCTGAATGCACTAGGCGCACACGAATCTGTTCTAGTTCAAGGGTATTTTTACGGAGTTTTTCGTTCTGTTCTGTGACAATTTCCACACGCTGATTTAACTTGTCAGTAACCTCTTGAAGCTCAACACTCAGCTCTTCAACCTGACGTTCGGCAACCTCTCTTGCGGCCCGCTCATGCTCTATGCCCTTCAATGGCTTCTAACCTCCTTTTGACTACTTTCCACGATGGGAAACAAAAACATCCTGTTAGTTACAGCATCTCAAGTAACGGTGATGGAAACCGGTAATAAAAACCTTAATTAAATCTATAGTTAAATCCATAGTTACAATGATAGTAATCGCTGCAACAGTACAACCGTCTATAAAATATAGACGATCAATCCTTAGCCAACTGATTAAATAGTGGTTTATATCAAATTCTAAAATTCAACTTAGAAATCGAACAGCAGCTTTACCTCAACATTGAGCACAGCCGCAATCTTCTCAAGATTGCCAAACCTTGGTCCAAATATGCCCCGCTCAATATTGCTAATAGACTCAATAGTAAGGTCAGTTTGCGCTGCCAATGATTCCTGAGTAATACCTTTCTGGGTTCTAAGCAATTTTAGTTGAGCGCCAAATTGCTGCTTTAAATTAGCCATACAACATCCCTCAAAGAGAAAAAATGGCATACAAGGTGAGTTTGGTTTTCAATCTAGCGAAGTTAAAGTTATTAGCAAACCAAGTACAACTTCGTTTTTAGCTAGTTCGAGAACCAGCCTAGCCTTTCGACTAGACTTCGCATCGGGTAGCCGTTCCGCGAGTGGGACGCCTAATAAGAAAGCTAGGCGTTGGCTGGGCCGTAGGCATAGAAACCACCCCTATCCAGAGCACGTCTATAGGCGGGTCTAGCATGACAGCGGGCTTTAAAGGCTGCCAGATTAGGCAGAGCTGCCGAGGTATGGAGCATTGGAGCAATCTCAGCCACAAAGGACAGCTGGATATCAGCACCTGAGAGTTTATTTCCTACAAACCAGTCGACCCCCTCCAGCGCCTGATCTAGGTAGCCGAGATGCTTGCCCATTTCATCGCTGATCCGCGGCTGTAATTCTGCCCCACCGTCAGAGAGTCTTGAGGTATAGAGTTTTAGCATAAGGGGCAATGCGGCACTGCCCTCTGCGTAGTGCAACCATTGCAGGTACTCTTCATGTTCCTGAGTACCGGTCTCAGGCAGCAAACTGTTTGACGTATCATAATGACGCAGTATGTAATCAATAATCGCACCAGACTCTATGATGGTATGACCAGCGTCCGTAATTACCGGCGACTTACCCAACCGATGAACAGCCTCTAGCTCTGGAGGTGCTAAATTAGTCTGTGCATCTCGCTGATATGTTTCGATCTGATAGTCCGCGCCGAGTTCCTCAAGAAGCCAAAGAATACGCTGGGAGCGAGAGTTATTTAAATGGTGAACGGTCAACATAGGGATAATTTCCTGTTATTTTTATTTTCAATCTGTCCCTGACTGCCCCCTTAGCGTTGGCAATCAATATTTTGACGATTAATCCTCGGGTAATAAATAGCCCTTTATAAGCCCAAATATCTCCGGCTGAGTCATCATTGAGGGCACGATACCTACACCCACCTTGTTACTCAGTAGCGGCACTGTGACACCTGTATGCTCTCCTGCGACAAAGTCATTGGTCGCATAGTTGATTGCCATGATCGGGCCCTCAGGCGTAATGATGCGAGCCATATGACCGGGGCTATAAATGGGGTAAGGACTGGCAGCGAACAGCGATTCTTCTGGAATTATCTGAGCTACCTGACCATGATCCGCGGTCACCAGAATCAAGGTATCTGGGTGAGACTGAGCAAAAACCAGAGCACTGTCCAGTGCATCGTTAAGCTGCTGTAACTCACCAATACTGCCGCAGGTCTTGCGTCGATGAGCCTGTTTATCAATAGAGGCAGACTCAATCATAAGAAAGAATTCACTATCTTCGGAACTTAATACTGCGAGGGCCTTGTCGGTCATCTCTACCAATGTAGGCAATCCGGTAAATTCAGGATTGTCTTCACAGTGCATAGGTTCAGGGTATGTCACTTCGCCCATCGACCAATGAATCGAATTTGTCCAGCTAAGCTCAGCGTGCTCTGCTTTGCGATCATCTTCACCGCGCCAGATTACTGGCATAGTGCTGGCTGAAAATAGACCGAGCAACTTGCCCTGTTCAATACTGTCGAGCTGCTCTGGGTTTAGTGCCACCTGATAGCCCGCTTGCTTGGCCATTGCGAGCACTTCGTCCCCTGTATCTTCAGAAGGAACGGTAAAGTGCTTTAAACCCCCACCCAAAAGCACATCGACACCAGAGCCAACTAACTGCTCAGAAATTGAACCCTTGCCACCGTTACTTTTTAGATCCGCCGAGCAGTCTACAAACACGCCAGAATAGACTTCCACATCAACCATTAGGCTGGGGTTTTCGCAGTCACGACTGTTCGTGTGCGCATAAAATGCGGCTGGGGTCGCATCGGTGACATTCGCCGTTGTGACAAGTCCTGTTTTAATACCCCGCGCCTGCGCCAAGTCTATGATATTGACAACATCCAGGTCAGTACCTGCCGTCGTCCCTACCCGCCCTCGACTAGTGACTACCCCTGTCGCAATGGCGGTGGCACTATTCGCGGAATCTGCTACATAGACAGCCTGGTCAGGATTCTGATCTGAGACACTGAGCACCTGAACACTGCTTCGCACAGGGAGATGATCAAGGCTAAGCTTACCCCTAGACCCAACGAGATAATTTCGTGCGATGGTGATCTGCGCATCATCCATACCATCACCAATAATCAGAATAACATTGCCAGCAAAGGCTGGTATTGATTGGGTGATTAGCAGGGACAAGGCGACCCCAATGATTACTTTGGCGCTAAGCAGTATCTTTTTCATATTCTTTGGGTTATCCAATTAAATTTAGGCTGAACTGATTATTGCACAGATGAACCATTAAATGGTGCGTAGATCACGCCCTATTCTGCTCACAGATACCCTATTAAAAAGCGGCGCTTATATTATTTCTCGGGAGACTGTTTTTACCTCGCGGGGCAATGTAATCTATGGTCACACTCCAGAATCCATTAGCCTCCAGCCTATGACGCCCGCACAGCAAAAGTTTCTACAGCGCAATCAACTTTTAGAGAGCTATCTTAAAACAGCCGAAAATTGGTACAGACCTCTCTTAGAGGACTTTACTAAGCAACAGGCTAGCGGTCGTTCGGGAACCCGAATTATTGGCATTAATGGATGTCAGGGCTCTGGTAAGTCTACCCTGGCGGACTATCTCTGTACGAGCATCGCTGAACAACATGATATCCGCACTGTCGCACTGTCTCTGGATGACTTTTATCTGAGCAAAGCCGAGCGCGCGCAACTGGCTAAAGATATCCACCCTCTACTAGCCACCCGAGGTGTGCCTGGCACCCATGATGTCGATCTGGCTATTGCCACGATTAATAGCTTGGTACAGGCAAAATCCGACACATTAATTACTCGGTTCGATAAAAGTACGGATGATCGCTTGGCACCTGACCACTGTGAAATCATTCAAGGTCCGGTCGGCCTAATTGTTTTGGAGGGCTGGTGCATGGGAGCAACCGCACAGGAGCCTTCAGCGTTAGCTACTGCCATTAATGAACTTGAAGCCCTAGACGACGCCGATGCTGTTTGGCGAACCTACGTCAATAATACATTGGCTGTTGACTATCAAAGGCTATTTGGACTGGCGGATACATTATTGATGTTGCGCGCCCCGTCTTTCGATACCGTCTTTAAATGGCGTCTTGAACAGGAACAAAAAATGGCCAAACCTCTGATGAATGATGCGGAGATACTGCGATTTATTCAGTATTATCAGCGTATTACTGAGCATTGCTTAGAAGAAATGCCCAGTCGAGTAGATTATTTATATCAGCTGGACAGTCATCGTCAGGTTAAGTAGCTCTTTGGCCAAATAGCCTTTAGCTTAACGAGCCTTTAAGTTAAGTAGCCTTCGCAGCAGTCTCGTTAAAATGGCTCACCACAGTCAGTAGCTGTCGGCAAGTAATCTGGCCCACCAGCTTTCCATGATCCAATACTGGTCGGCGACGATGCCCCTTAGCCAACATGTCGGTTGCCACATCTACAAGATCGGCATGAATATCGCAAAAATCAACATCTCTACTCATATATTCACTGGCCTTACCCACATAGCCGTTCTCGTTGTAGGTGGCGCCCAGAATTGCTCGCAGACAGTCCAATTCTGACAGCACCCCAACTAACATATCTTGGCCATCTACAACACAGACGCCAGATACTTTGTTATCTTGAATAAGGGAGATAGCCGTGAACACCTCATCTTCAGGTGAAATTTTCACCGGATCGTGGAGCATGTAATCACTTAGATCAACTGAACGTAACATAGGGTACTCCTGTTGTTTTCTTAATCTCTATTTCTATTTTCTAATAAATCATTATTGTAATTGAGGCTAGAGCCGACCCGCAAATTCAATAAACGGTTGCGGCCAAGTGCCAAGCAACAACACTATTGTTAGTAATAGCATAGCCAATACGTCCTGTGAGGATACTGAGGCATCTTGCGCGATATTTTTCTGGTCTTTACCCTCATCATTAGCAGACATGTCAGCAGAACTACCAGCAGACATAGTCATGGCAAAAATAATGCGCAGGTAATAATAAATTCCAATAGCACTACCTATAATCAATGCCGTTATCAGCCACCATAGCTGAGACTGAATACCCACACTAATAACATAAAATTTTCCGATAAAGCCAGCCGTCAATGGAATACCTGCAAACGAAAGCATGGCCACCGTTAAGCTAGATGCTTGGATAGGCCTACGCCAAAATAGACCGTCAAATGAGGCTATATTATTTTTCCGTTCATCTTCACCTGCGATACTAGCAACCACAGCGAAAGCTGCCAACGTCGTCAGGATATAGGCCGCCAAATAGAACGTAATTGACTCACGGATTAAACCCGCTTCGGCGCCGCCATAAGAGAGCGCAATCAACACCACAAGCAGATAACCAAAATGGGCAATAGAAGAATAGGCCAGCAGACGCTTAATGTTTTCCTGGCGTAGGGCCAACCAGTTACCTATTAGCATAGAGGCAATGGCAACCGCCGCCAGCGCCGTCATTAACGACTGGTACTCATAAAGCTGCCCCTCCGCAAAGAATCGGGTTAAGGCAACAAAGACCGCACCTTTTGAAACCGTGGCTAGAAACCCAGTCACTGGGGTGGGTGCACCCTCATAGACATCCGGCGTCCACATATGAAAAGGCACTACCGACAATTTAAAGCCGATACCGGCTAACACCATGGCAGTGCCGGCCATGAGTAGTATTGGATTTTGATCATAGGCGATGGATGCTTTTAAGCCAATGCCTGCATAGCTCAATTCACCGGTTGCGGCATAGATCAATGCAAAACCATAGAGCAATATCACCGAGGCGCAGGCTGACAAAACTAAATACTTAATGGCTGCTTCGAGAGGACGCTGGCCCTTTTCTGGAAAGGCTATCATGGCATAGAGCGCCACACCCATCAGCTCCATACCTAACAGCAGAGACACCATATGGCTAGACTGAATCAAGACCACTGCCCCTAAAACGCTGAGCACCAGCAGTAGATAATATTCTTCTTTGCGCTCCCCCTCAGAGGAGAAGGTATGCTTAGATAGGATCAATGTCACCAGGGCCGCCACTAAAATCAAGGTGGTGAAAAATAGCCCCCAGTCATCCACCATTAGCAGCACCGTCACTGGCTGAGTAAATCCTCGCGCGTAACCTGCACCCCAGAGTGCCAGTAGCAAACCCAGAGCGGTAATCACCCAGGCCACCGACTGATCACGTTTCACCGACGCCTGTATCATCAGCACAACAGCCGTCAGCGACAGCATCAGAATGGGCATCAGTGCCATCATTAATTGTGCATTCATGGGGTCACCTCCAGCAAACTTTGCAGCACCGGCTGAGCAATATCCAAAATCGGCTGAGGATAAATACCTAGGCCAACCAGTGCCAGCATCATAACGGCCATGGTCAACATTTCACGACGACCAAAGTCCATTAGTCCCTGATCCGCTAACCTTGGATTTGGCTCTCCCTGAAAGGCGCGCTGCATTAGAATTAGCGAATAGGCTGCCCCTGTAATCAGTCCCAGAGCGGCCACTGCCGTAAGCCATGGATCAACCTGAAAGAGACCCAACAGCACCAGAAATTCGGCAACAAAGTTACCCAGACCGGGCAGGCCCAATGAGGCCACCACGAAGAACATAGCCACTGCACCCATACGCGGCATCTGTTGCCACAGGCCGCCCATCTCGCGCATATCTCTGGTATGTAGCCGCTCCTGCAAACCACCAGCAATCATAAACAGTGCTGCGGTACTAAAGCCATGGGCCACCATTTGCATCACTGCACCCTGCAGCGCCAGCTCATTCCAAGCATAGACACCCAACAGTACAAACCCCATATGGCTAACACTGCTATAGGCAATAAGGCGTTTAAAGTCAGTTTGAGCAAAGGCCAGTACGGCGCCATAAACCACGCCAACTGCGCCCAGTACCATCGCCACATAAGAGAAATCCATCGCCGCCTGAGGAAACAGTGGCACGGCAAAGCGAATCAGACCATAGGCGCCGGTTTTCAACAGAATACCCGCCAGAATTACACTGCCCGCAGTCGGCGCCTGAGTGTGAGCATCGGGCAGCCAGGTGTGAAACGGGAATACCGGCAGCTTTACCACAAAGGCAATAAAGAACCCGAGCATTAACCAGTGGGCCGTCGCCTCGGCCATGGGAGTATTGAGTAGATCGAAATAGCTAAAGCTCCACTGCCCCGTGGCACTTTGATTAACTGCAACCAGTGCCAGTATAGAGACCAACATTAGTAGGCCGCTGGCCTGCGTAAAGATAAAGAACTTCATAGCCGCATAGCCACGATTTTCGTGACCCCAGATAGCGATCATAAAATACATAGGAATTAACATAACTTCCCAAAATAGGAAAAACAAAAACAGATCTAGGGCCATAAAGACCCCCAGCACACCTGCCAGTGTCCACAGCAAGTTGGCCTCAAAGAATCCACGCCGAACAATCACATCGGTCCATGAAGCGCTCACCGCCACCGCACCCAAGACAAGCGTTAACAGCACCATGAGCATACTAATCCCATCGAGCGCGAACTCTATACTAATACCAAAAGCTGGAATCCAATCAGCCTTAAAGTGCATCAACCAGGTACTGGGATCATCGGGTAGTGGCGCCTGCAGCTGAGTCAGCTCCGGCATACCCGATAGATGAATCAAAAAATAAATTAGGTCAAACAGCACCACGGCCAATGCCACTCTGCGCGGCATATTTTCATTAACCCGCTCAGACAGCAAAGCCAGCACGCCACCCACCAGCAGTATCAATATCAGGTTAACCATAACCATCAGAGCACCTCCGGTGAAATCTGTAACGCAAGTGTGAGCAGCACCACTAAGCCGAACACCATACTCACAATGTACCAGCGCATGCGGCCAGTTTGAGTAACGCTGAGCCAGTGATTAAAGGTTTGATTAATGGCCACTATCAATCCATAAATGGCATCCACCGGTTCCGACTTAAGCATCCCCGACAGCGCATAATAGGGCCGAACAAAAAGTCGGTCATAGAGCCAATCGATACCCCAGCCACTCAACCAAAACTGACCCAGTGTTTTCCCTATTCTTGAATTAACTAAACTATCTACCCTAAGCTGACCTGTGTGAAAAATAAGATAGGCCAGCAAAACACCAAATAGGGGTACAGAGATAGACACATACTCAACCCAGTGCGCAGGGTGGTCGCCACTGCCCACAGGGAATACATCCTGCACCGGAATAATAAAGTAGCCGCCAATCAGCGAAAGCCCACAGAGGACCGTCAGTGGCAGCGCCATACGCCAGCCAGTATCTTTATCCGGCTCTGTCTTAGCCCCTCCAAAGAACACCACAAAGACCAACCGAAAACTGTAGATCGCCGTAAGTAGCGCACCCAGCAAACCTGCCAACCAAAGCCAGGGACCCATCCCCGGCATCTGATAAGCCTGCAGTAAAATTTGGTCCTTACTAAAGAAACCACTGGTCATAGGCAGTGCCGCCAGCGCCGCCGAGCCAATCATAAAGCTCCAAAAGGTCACCGGCATTCTGGTGCGCAACCCACCCATTTTAAAAATATTATGCTCATGGTGCAGACAGTGAATAATGGCGCCAGACCCCAAAAATAAAAGTGCTTTAAAAAAGGCATGGGTCATAAGATGGAAGATACCCGCAGTCCAGGCACCCACACCAAGCGCCAAGAACATATAACCGATTTGACTAATCGTAGAGTAAGCAAGAATCCGTTTAATATCTGACTGCATCAGCGCCGTAAAGGCCGCCATCAATGTGGTGGCGATACCAATAACTGCCACCGCCATCATCGCCTCGGGTGCCAATAAAAACAGCCCATGGGTACGAGCAATTAAGTAAACCCCCGCGGTCACCATAGTGGCCGCATGAATCAGTGCACTGACCGGTGTCGGGCCAGCCATCGCATCGGGCAACCAGGTATGCAGGGGTAACTGAGCTGATTTGCCCACAGCGCCCGCAAGCAATAATAGACAGGCAATCAAAGGAATGTTGTCACCGACCTGCCAGGTCTCGTTAGCAATCCCGACCATGGCCTGGATATCCAAGGTACCTAATTCGGTAAACAATAAAAATAAACCTAGGGCCATGGCCGTGTCACCAATACGCGTCACGATAAATGCCTTGCGCGCCGCCTGACCATTGGCGCTATTTTGGTACCAGAACCCAACCAACAGATAGCTACAGACCCCTACGCCTTCCCAACCCAAATACAGCAGCAGTAAATTGTCGGCCATCACCAGCACCAACATTGCCGCCACAAACATATTCAAATAAGCAAAGTAACGGGCATAGCTCTCATCCTGTTCCATAAATTCGGTGGAAAAAAGATGGATTAAAAAACCCACCCCAGTAATCACCGACATCATCACCAATGTCAGGCCATCAAAATAAAAGGCTACACCAGGTGCAAAACTCCCTACCTGAATCCAGGTCCATAGGGTTAGCTGGAATATCTCTGGATTAGCCAAAAAATCTAGGCCAGTGGCCAATGTTAATAGAGCCGCAAGGCCAACCGAGCCTACCCCAGTAATACCAATCAACAGACGCGGCAATCGACTACCGGCGAGCATTAGGGTCACTGAACTAAGTAGCGGGATAAGTGGAATCAGCCAAATAAGCTCGCGCATTATTAACCCCTCATCCTGTTAGCATGGTCCATATCTAGTGTTTTAAATCGCTTCTGCACCTGTAGCACCAAACCCAGCCCCACCGCCACTTCGGCAGCTGCAACCGTAAGGATCAACATAAATACAATTTGCCCATCCGGCTGCCCCCAATGCGCCCCCGCGGCAACAAAGGCCAGAGCCGCAGAATTAAGCATCACTTCAAGAGACATCAGGATAAAAATAATATTGCGCCGAATCATCAAACCCATCATGCCAATAGCAAATAGAAGAGATGACACTAGGAGAATATGATTAAGTGGAATGTTTAGGCCATCCATTATTTTTCACTCCCATCATCAAAACCATCTCGCTCTAGATAGCGACGCCCCAGATGAAAGGATCCCACCAGACCCGCGAGCAGAAGCATCGAAGCGATCTCGACTGCCAGCACATAGGGCCCAAACAATGCCAAGCCCACCTCTTTTGCGCTGACCGCTGTGGTGGACACAGGTCCCTCAACCGTGGAGATCACATAGAGCAATTCAGCGAATAGCACCGCCGCCAAAAGCGCAGGTCCCGCCCAAATTTTAGGTAGCAACCACTGACGTTCCTGCTGGTCACCCTTCTCACCCAGATTGAGCATCATGATGACAAATACAAACAGCACCATAATGGCGCCGGCATAAATAACAATTTCCAGAGCCGCCGCAAATGGCGCGCCGATCAAAAAGAAAATCACTGCCACCGCCAACAGAGAAACAATTAGATAGATCAATGCATGAATAGCATTAGTACGAGTCATCGCCAACACCGTGGCCACCAAGGCTACCGTCGCCGCAACATAAAAAAGCGTAATCTCAAGCATAAGACCTCCCAATTTCCATCGGCATCATAGGCATGGGCTCTGCTCCCTGTTCTGTGACCGTCGCCAGCAGGGATGCTGGCGTAGAGCCTACAGGGACGTATTTACGGCGTGTCACAGAGCAGGGAGTAGAACCCATGCCCGCAACCATCGCTCCCAGCGGAAATCCAACTAGCGTTAAAATAATCATGGCAACAGACTCTTAGTATCAATAGGTCTAGCCTCATTTTGAGCCTCGCCTTTATCCTTAGTAGCCGTTTGCATTCCCGACACCCGATAAAAATTGTAGTCTGGATACTTACCCACACCATTAATTAATAAATGCTCTTTTTCATACACCATATTCTGGCGATCGTACTCACACATTTCAAAATCTGGAGTCAGTTGAATCGCATAGGTGGGGCAGGCCTCCTCACACATGCCGCACATAATGCAGCGGGAGAAATTGATACGGAAAAATTCTGGATACCAGGTGCCGTCTTCTCGGGTGTCTTTTTGCAGGGCAATACAGTCCACCGGACAGACCGCCGCACAGAGATTACAGGCCACACAGCGCTCCTCACCGTCGGGATCTCGAGTGAGCACAATACGCCCACGATATCGGGGAGAAAGATAGGGCATCTCCTCGGGATACTGCACCGTCTCCGCCTTAGTGAAGGTATGTTTAAGTACTTCCCAAATCGTTCGCAGTTCACTCAACATTAGGCAGCTCCCTCCATCCACAATAAGACCGCACCAGTAATCACCAAATTAATTAACGTAATCGGCAACATTACCTTCCACCCCAGAGACATAAGCTGATCGTAGCGAGGCCGAGGAATGGCAGCGCGTAAAAGTACAAAAAAACAAATAATGATAAACACTTTAAAACCGAACCAGAACAGTGGCGGTAACCAGTGGCCGATTAAAGCTGGCCCATGCCAGCCACCAAAAAATAATGTCACGATCATGCAGGAAATCAGCATCAATCCAAGATATTCCCCGAGCATAAACATCGCGAATTTCATGCCGCCATATTCAGTGTGAAAACCGGCCGTTAATTCATGCTCTGCCTCGGGCAAATCGAAAGGCAAGCGATGGCTCTCTGCGATACCCGCGATAACAAAAACAATGAGACCTAGAGTCTGAGAGAAACAAAACCAAACATCGGTCTGAGCCTCAACAATGTCCACCAGACTAAAACTGCCGCTCATCATGACCACGCCCATCAGAGACAGCCCCATAAAGACTTCGTAGCTCACCATCTGAGCCGCCGAGCGCAAACCGCCTAGCAGTGCATATTTATTATTTGAGGCCAGACCACCGAGTAGCACGCTGTAAACGGCCAGTGACGTCATTCCAAGAAAGAACAGCAGCCCGATATTGACGTCGATAATCATCATGCCCGGCGCGAAGGGTACTACGGCAAAGCCCATCATCATGGCGACTACGATGGCAGTAGGGGCAAAGATAAACACGACTTTATCGGAAAAGGGTGGCACCCAATCATCCTTAAATAGCAGCTTAATCATGTCTGCCAACACCTGACCTATACCTAGGGGACCGAGTCGGTTGGGGCCATAACGGTCTTGCCATACACCCAGTAAGCGGCGCTCAAACCAGGTGAGTATGGCGGCACCCGCAACTCCACCTATCAAAATTGTTAGAGCCAGTAACACCGGCATCAGCTCAGACATGAGCAGATCCTCCCCGAGTACCAGTGCCTTTATCCGTGGCTATCATCTGTGATGTTGCCCGCACCCATTGTTGGTCTTTAACCAGAGATACCAGACTGCCTGCTGTTAGCCCTAGGGTCTCAGAGTACCCAGCACTGAAGCCCACACAGTTTTTGGCTACTCTTGAGAGTATTTTTACCTGGAGAGAAATGTCAGTTTTACCCTGAGTAACCACTACCCCGTCACCCTCTGCGACATCGAGCTTTTCGGCAACCTTCTCACCAATACCAATAAAGGCCCGTCCCGCTAACTCGGCAATCTCATCGGTGTTAGCAGACATTTCTTCACTGCCATGGACCTGATGCACAGGCACCAGAAGCCAATGATGGGGTTTTAATGTTGGTTCCGCGGGTTCTGATGATTGAAGAGCCCCTAAACCCGTCGATTGAATTATGCGTACCCCAGCAGTACCTCCCTTTAATGGCCCATCCACCTCGGCCTGAAACTTTTGCAATGATTGATTGGAATTCCAACCGGGAGACCAGACATAGGGAATTAAAGAAGCGGGCTCATCGCGATTTAACCCTTCCATGCTAAAGGCTAAGGCACTTTCTGTGTCCTCAGGCTGCTGAGGCTCATGGACCGAAACTCCTGCATTCATGGCGGTGCGACCACTGTACCTATGAGTCTGACGAGGGATTTTTTGGCCCTGACTCCGATAGTCGCGCAGGGGTGCTACATCAACCAATGTTGCGAACAAAGGCTGGCTGGCGGCGCAGGCCGCTACCACCTGATCAAAATGTTCTAGCTCAGACAGGGTTTTATGCTCACAGGCATCAGCGAGTTGCAGCATCCACTGCCAGCTGGGTAGTCGCTCGGCGGCAGGTCGATAGACGGGGAAGTAGCGCTGGGCCCTCCCCTCACTGCTTACTAGGGTACCCTGTGATTCTGCATAGGACGCTGCGGGCAAAACTAGATCAGAATTATTTAACGTGGAATTTTCTAGAATATCCATGCTGACAATCTTCGCCCCGCCCGTTACCAGCAAGTCAATATCGGCTTTATTACTGCGGCGATCGAGATCGTTTTCTAAAATAATCAGAGCATCTAACTTACTCGATTTTTTAGCCAACTTGCTGATGCTTAGAGGCTTAGTTTTAAGACCAGAATCAACCAGCAGCGCCAAACCCAAACTATTTGACTCTGCCACACAGAGGCTCAACATGGCCGACTTATTCTGCGCTTCCAATGCCTCAGCAACGGCCACCGCACCATTCACTATCCCTGTATGGGACATACTGGAACCACTAAGGATCAACGGATGTTTGGCCCTGAGCAAAATCTCAGCGGCTTCGTTCACTGCCACATCCTCACTCTTGCCACCCGCCAAGACCTCTGCCACGGCATAACCGAAGACCGCAATATCATCGGCAGCCAATGACACACAGCGACTGGCTACATCGTCTAATCGGGTATCCATTGCCGACACAATAATCATCGGCGATCGCTGATCCTGAGCAAGATTGCGAATAGCGGCATCCTGCCAGGGCGGCAGACCCATCTGCTCGGCCAACTCAAAGGCTTTATTGCGCACAGATTGGCGCAGTCCGAGCGCAACGCGGGGAGCCGTATTGGTGACATCTTCACCAAGAATTAAAATGGCATCAGCGGCTTCCATCTGTTTGATGGAGGGATTACTTGCCCTGGTATGTTTAAGGCTATGCACAATGGTGCCCATAATCTCAGCTTCGCGATCAGAGAACCCAGCCACGAAATTAGCCGCACCGACTAACTCTCTCAATAGATAGTTAGCCTCAAGCGAGGCCCTTGGGGAACCTATGCCTGCGACCTTTTTATGTTTTATCCAACTCGCCGCTGTGTCTATTGCCTGCTGCTGATGCACCGCCATAAAGCTGCCGTCAGGTTTTTTAATGCCTGCATAGTCTAGTCGGGCATCACTGTTGATATACCCGCTACCAAATCGACCGCGATCACAGAGGAAGTAGCCATTAACCTCATGGTTATAGCGATTATGTACACGCTTTAATTTTCCGTAGCGCTCGCCGGGAGCAATATTGCAGCCCACCGCACAGCCACTACAGATAGAAGGAGCAGACTGTAAATCCCATTTGCGGCTGTAGTGTTTTAAAAACGGTTTATCGGTAAATACACCTGTGGGGCAGACTTCAACCAAATTACCCGAGAACTCACTCTGCAGAACCCCCTCTTCGTGACGACCAAAATACACATGATCATGAGAGGCCTGAGCACCTAAATCTTTGCCGCCCGCATAGTCACGGTAATAACGTTCGCAGCGATAACAGGTAATACAGCGGTTCATCTCGTGATGAATCAAGGGGCCCAGATACTGGTTGCGATGGGTGTTTTTCTTGCCGGTATAGCGGCGATCTCTATGGCCTACCATCACTGTCATATCTTGCAGATGGCACTCACCGCCCTCACCACATACAGGGCAGTCATGGGGATGGTTAAGCATTAGAGACTCCACCACGGCACTGCGAAATTCAGTGGCATTTTCAGCATTCAATGAAAATCTAGCACCCTCGGTGACTGGTGTCATACAGCCCATCACTATGCGGCCTCTGGTGTCCTCTTCGTTTTGATACTGCACCAGTGCGCACTGGCGACATGAACCAATTGACCCCATCGCCGGATGCCAGCAAAAATAGGGTAAATCCATACCTGCATTCAGGCAGGCCTCTAGAATGTTCTCACCCTGAGCTACCTCAAGGGCCTGACCATCGATATAAATCGTCGGCATCGTCTAAGCTCCCTGTCTAGTATGGCTATGGTACGGACAGCTGCCGCCAGAAATATGACGGTCAAAGTCATCGCGGAAATATTTTAAGGCGCTCTGCAGAGGCTCCATGGCACCTGGTGCCAGTGCACAGTGAGTATTACCCATGGCGCCGATATAGCTCACTTGATAGGCCAGAGTATCGAGGTCTTCAGCACGGCCGCGGCCAGACTCAATGTCTTCAAGTACCTGTCGGGTCCAGGGCAGTCCATCACGGCAGGGAGTACAGAACCCGCAGGACTCATGGGCAAAGAAACGAATTAGGTTGAGCACCATGCCGACAGGGCAGGTCTGATCATCAAGAATAATCATGGTGCCGGTGCCCATGCGGCTGCCGGCTTTGCCTATGACGTTATAGTCCATGGCCAGATCAAGATGGTCTGGCGTTAAAAAATCTGTAGAGCCGCCACCGGGTAAAAAACCTTTAAGTTCCAAGCCATCTTGCATACCACCGGCACGGTCTTCGAGAATATGTCGGATTGGTGTGCCCATGGGGAGTTCCCAACAGCCCGGATTTTTGACTCTGCCGCTAACACCAAACATCTTAGTACCGCTGTCTTCCCCTACTCCCAATGTCTTAAACCATTCCGCACCACGATCAATAATATGGGCGATATTGCACAGGGTCTCCACATTGTTAACGATGGTTGGACGACCCCATAAACCACTAACCTGGGGAAATGGTGGCTTGGCTCTCGGGTTAGCGCGCTTGCCTTCCAAGGCATTAATTAGGGCGGTCTCTTCACCGCAGATATAGCGACCCGCACTGGGGTGTAAATACATATTAAGGCTAAAGCCAGAACCGAGAATATTGTCACCGAGGTAGCCCGCGGCGTAGCATTCGGCCAGAGCATCTCGCAAGCGCTGAATAGCGACTACATATTCGCCACGAATAAAGATATAGGAGATATCGGCATCGATGGTATAGGCGCTGAGAATCATTCCTTCGATTAACTGGTGAGGATCGCATTCCATCAGTAGGCGGTCTTTAAAGGCACCGGGTTCCATCTCATCGGCGTTGCATACCAGATACTTGTGCCCCGGAGTGCACTTATCTCCCATGGGCACAAAACTCCACTTCATACCTGTCGGGAAACCTGCCCCGCCACGACCGCGCAGGTTAGCCGCGCTGATTACATCCAGACAGTCTTTTGGGGATAACTCAGCGAGTGCTTTACGTAAACCCTGATAACCGCCATTGGCTTCATAGGCTTTGAGGTCTGTGGGCTGCAGGTCAGAACCAATATTACGCGTCAGTACTTTTTCCATTATGAATTGCCTCCTGCTTTTTTATTTTTATCAGAAAACAGGGCGTCAATTTTAGCTTCATCTAAATGGGTGTGTAGATCATCTCCCACCATCATCACAGGCGCCCTATCACAGGCACCCAAACAGGGAACGGGTATTAATGTGTACGCATCATCTTGGGTGGTTTCGCCATAATCCACACCCAGCACATCGGTAAGTTTTTGTTTAATACCATCACAGCCACAGATCCAACAGCTCACGCTATCGCAAAATAAAATAACTTTTTTACCCACGGGTCTGCGATAAATTAAATTATAGAACGTCGCAATTCCTTCTAGCTCTTCTGCCGACATATCCAGATATTTTGCAATGGCCTGCAGACTCTGATCGGATATCCAGCCACGCTTAGCCTGCACTATTTTTAAAGCATCAATGGCCGCGCCAGACTTATAGGGCACATGAGCAAGCTCACCATCTATCTCACTAAGCTCTTCAGGACTGAGCGCTGAACTCACATCGGTTTGAATCATCTGTGCATCAATCATCGGTCGACATCCGCCATCACAAAATCAATGCTGGCAATAATGGCAATCAGATCCGGGATCATAAGACCCTTGCTAATCAGTGGAATCTGCTGCAGGTGTGGAAAAGAAGGTGTACGAATTCTGGTGCGATAAGAATTAGTACCGCCATCGCTAATCAGGTGATAGCTATTAATGCCCTTGGTCGCCTCGATCATTACCGATGCCTCGCCCTCAGGTATCACCGGACCCCAACTCACATTTAGAAAGTGGTGAATAAGGGTTTCAATATCTTCCATGGTGCGTTCTTTAGGAGGCGGTGTGGTCTGAGGATGATCGCTTTTGTAGGGACCGCCGGGCATATTATCTAGACATTGACGAATAATTTTTAGACTCTGGCGCATCTCTTCAATACGCAGTTCGGCACGGTCGTAACAGTCACCGTTATTGGACGTTGGCACCTCAAAGTCAAACTGGTCATAGCCACCATAGGGGCGCTTTTTACGTACATCCCAGTCAATACCTGTTGCTCGCAAGCCGGGGCCAGTAATACCCCAGTCTAAGGCCTCTTGCTGGGTATACACCCCTATCCCCACCGTGCGGGCCTTGAGCATTTTATTCTGCATGGCCATCTTGTCGTAGTGATCAAGGCGCGCGGGTAGGAAATCAATAAACTCACGAATCATACGATCCCAGCCATTGGGTAAGTCCGCCGCTACTCCACCTATGCGGAACCAAGCCGGATGCATCCGGCCACCGGTGATGGCTTCGATAATGCCAAATAATTTTTCCCGGTCGGCAAACATATAAAACACCGGAGACATCTGCCCCACGTCCTGAACAAAGGTCCCGTAAAACA
>Ga0206126_10002280_pt1 | contig 21274 bp, 4 predicted proteins | sample Helgoland_Spring_5_FD_148621 | JGI IMG/M metagenome (GOLD analysis project Ga0206126, IMG submission 148621) | Pelagic subsurface seawater microbial communities from Kabeltonne, Helgoland, North Sea - Helgoland_Spring_Bloom_20160412_1 | ecosystem: Environmental > Aquatic > Marine > Epipelagic ...
TGTTGAACTTGAAATTTTGAACGCCCGGCAATGGGTTCTATCTAGAGGTCAAGGTGCGCTGCTGGCGGTTGCTCCTGACATCGTAGCTGATGACGATTGTGACGTAAACCCACTTCTCTGTCCTTCTGTGGATCTTTCAGATGTATCAGAAGGCAAAATTCTGGTGTTAGAAACGCCAAAGAGAATTGGCGCTTGGTCGGTCGTCTCTAAAGGCGGGTCTATTATTTCAAAACAAACTCGGAACTCACCGAATACGTATTTTATGAGCTGCTGGCAAAATGGAGCTTGGTCTTCAAATGTTTATAAGACTAAAGGTTCTTTGCAAAGCTGCAATGGGTTTGTTTTACAAATAGGGAGCCAGGCAGCCGTCTGCGAGGCTACCGTTGGGGCGGATATCGGCACCTGTGGTGAGCACGGGGCGTGTGGGGTGGATGGTGCATCGTGGGTTTGCAACTGCGATGACGGATGGAGTGGAGACCACTGCGAAACTCCATTTACCGTTCCGAGTCACTGTCACAAATTCAACTGCGATAGTTTTGGCGGGCATGCTGGGGATATTACAATCCCTGACGGAACTGCTCAGAGTGCGCTGGTTGGTCTGTGTTGCAACTACGCCTCAAGGGCTGCGTTTGACGTCATGTGCATGTTTGTTTTAGACCAGCAATCGCATTTAGATTTAGGCTGCTGTCACAGAAATAATTGTATTTAAGAATATTTAATCAATTTGTTATAAAGCCAATCGTCCATCTTAAGTATAATACCTCTAAAAATCCTGTCTCCAACGCGTTCTGCAACCTGTTCACACCACCAATCAATGCCCTTTTCGCTGGTGTAAGCGATTTGCTTCAAGTAGCGCTCCATCTGGACTTCCATGAGGTAGGGGTCACCTGGGAATACGCAAATTCCGTCACCCTCATAAACAAGTTGTTTGGTCCACGTGCCGTTCTTTATGCTCCATTTCGTCGAGTTGGGCGAATTGTCCATAGTCTTTTGATTCTCCACTGCTGTTTAATACTCCATACTTTGCAACCTGCTTGAGCTCAGTATCACCGGGTGTTACGTCAACGTACTGGCGTGAGTCTACGAGTAGCTTGTAGAGGTGTTGACGCGTATAGTATACGAATATTATAATCACGCAGAACGAGATGGCTACGTAAGCGAGGAAGAAATTTACTTCTGTTTGACGCAGACTGTTCACAGACGTAGAGTGGTTGAAGCGGTGGAACGTAGCGTTAAACGAACTCGGGGAGCTTAGGCTTGGGCTTGGGAAGCTCGGGCTGGGAGCAAATGCGCGAAATGAGCTCGGGCTTGGAGAAAGCACGCTAGGCGACAACACAGGTGAAGTGACGTTTGCTACTGAACTTGGTGAGCTGAAGCTCGGAGTGGGGGCAGAAAAATTAGAGAGATTGCTCAGATACATTTTTTCTTTCCATAACTAGGCCTTGGTAAATACACCATAATTCTTATAGAAGAGCGCCTAAAACCACACACGCCTGTAGAACGCTTAGTGGATATGTACACGCTACGAGTACGCCTAAGTATGGGTTGAGCCACGCGCACGTGATTATGAGGTCAAAGCCAGGACAAGGCTCTATCAGCCATAGTAGTATGCTAGGACTTTTGGGACTTAGTACAGCTAGATGTTTTCTCAGGTAGTGCGCTTGGAAAACAGTATGCAGACCCCACACGCAGGTGTGTAGGAGCTGGTAACACTCGTTTATCTTTTGATGAGTTGTTATTTTTCGGTATCGCTCGCTTAATTTGACCTTTGAGGCGTGAAAAATTAATAGCAGTAACAACAGACCTAAACATAACATCTATAAAAAGAAATATAAAGGTTTATAATATCATGATACGATTTCTAAGTGGTTTTGCGCTGGGCTACATTTGTGCGAAAAAACCTCCCTCGTCCGCAGACATTCAGACGTTCGGTGCGGATTTACAGCGCTTCTTTCTGGAATTGAGCAAACTTGGCGCCACTAAATAGCTCAAAAGTGTCAGCAAAACCGCTTAAAACGGTACTATTGAATGGCATCTCGAATTGGTCGTATTGTAAGTAAATTTGTATAGCGAACACAATCAGCGCTGTCTCGAGGAGTTTTAGGAAGCAGATGCCCACTTGCGTGCAATAACGGAATTGTAGGTGAACTAGACACAGGACAAATATATATAATGCCAAGTACATTGATTAATTATGTGTAGCTTAAATAAGAGCGAGTACTTCCCTTTGGATTTCCCAAAGTTGAAACCAGAATTAAATCGGGTAGGAGTTTACATTAGTCTTGAGAAACCCTTCTTCAAAACCTTCTTCGTACGGATGATCGGTCAGGTAATTGTAGACCAAACCGGTTTGGTAGAAGATGATCTGCTGCATCGTACGGTAACAGTCGGGTATTTCAAGGAGTTTGAGTATAATTGGCAGCACGTGATTATGCCGGTGAAGGGCAATCCCGTGCAAGGTACTCATCCAGTAGTAGTGGGACTTAATCGCAGCCACAATCAATTTCGCGTCCTGCATCTGCTTGGCACTCATCTTCTGATTCTTTTGATTTTATAAGGCAAGGGCAGGTACACCATATTTTTTTCTGGTGTACTTCCTTGGCACTAACCTTGGTAGAAGATGAACAAGTGGGATACTGATTGGCAGAGATGCCAGGCATACGCAGAGGCTGAGCTAGCGTCAGTAACAACCAGCCGGAGACAGCGCGGACAACGTAATGTTAACCGCATCAAGCACCAAGCGTGTGTTGGTAAGATGGGGGAGTTACTTGCCTGCGAGTACCTACGCTTCTTTGGTCACCCATGTACCGAGCCCGACTTTACGATTTACTCAAATGACAATAAGTCATGGGATAGCGACCTGTATGTTAGCAAGCATAAAGTTGCTGTAAAGACACAAGATGACGCAAGTGCATACCGTTATGGACAGAGCTGGGTATTTCAAAAGGGGGGGCACGCTGGGCGGGGGCATAGTGACCCTGTGATGAACGACGAAGAGAGTTTGTGCATGTTTGTGATGCTTGATCTGACAAACAAGCTATGTGGAGTTCACGGGCCTTACAGCATGCGTGATCTGATCCCCTTGTTTAAGGAGCCAACTGTCGAGAGTTTGCGTCATACAAAAGCATGTCTCTATTGGAAGGACGTTAAAAATTTACCTACGTATAAGATAAAAAAATAATTTTGAAATGCATTGCTACGTTTGTCTGGAGCAGACGTCTTACTTGTCCCCATGTAACTGTAATGCTCCATTGTGTCCCCATTGTCTTTTTACACTGCATTGTCGCGGCTTCCACGACTGTACGCTTTGTCAAGACCGGTTAGCTTCTACGGACTGGTTATTGATTGTTTTCTTCGTAGTATTTAGGATATCATTTCTTTTCTAAATGACGTTCTATGTCAGCGTCATATCTGCGCTTGTCATTGTAGCATTGGCAATTTTTGTAAATCAATTTGCCGACAGATTTGACGAGGAGATAAATTCGTGCGGATTGGGCACATACAAGGAGGGTGCGTGTCAATGCATTCACCCGTATGTAGGCACCCACTGCGAGACAGTTGATTGTGGGTACGGACGCCTCATTAATAGCCTTTTTGAAAGTTCTTTAATTACAACTCCCAATACTGATAGTGATATTGGGTGCGCGTGTGAGAGTAAATTTTGGGGCTATTCGTGCGCTAATTGTACCTCACGGTACCCCTCCGACTGTTCTGGTCCCTGCTTGGACAATTACTACGGAGCTCGTTGTGATATTATCTGCAAGGAGAGCACAGCGAGTGATGCGGTGGGTTATGCCCACGAGCAAGCGGGGGGAACATTTAATTTTTACACCGAGAGTCACGGCATCTGCCTATACGATGGCAGTGTCCGGTGTAATCCTGGAAGGGCTGGCTCGCATTGCGAGTTCCAGTGCTTGGACTGTGAGTATGGTAGCTGTAATCTCAATGATGGCAGCTGCGATTGTTTCGCTGGCTATTATGGGGATTTATGTAACATGACCTGTCCCGGGAGGTGCTCAGGGAACAATGGTATTTGTCAGGAAGATGGTACTTGTGCTTGCGACGCCGGTTTCACAGGTGATGACTGCAGTTTGGAGTGCTGCATAAGGGACGGAGGTACCTCAATAGGACGAGTCCATGGTTCATGTGACCCTACCGGGGGATGCCTGTGCGATGATGGCTGGACAGGACCTTCCTGCGACTGTAATGATCTTTTTACGTGCAGTGATCGTGGTACTTGTAGCAACGTTAGTGGGACGTGCGTCTGCGAAGAGCAGTTCGAAGGTGCGCGTTGCGAATTTTGCAACGACTTAAAGATCGGGCCGTTTTGCCAGTATGACAGGTATCAGTGTCCCAGCAGGGAGCAGCAGAATGGTGAATTTGTCGCGGTGAACACCCGTGGGGACTACCGCTGCAAGTGTAAAGCGGGTTTCCAAGGGGCAGACTGCACTGAGTGTAGTGCAGTAGCTTACCCCAAAAATGGGACTGAGATGTGCTCTTTCGTTATCCCTGCGTCTCTTTGCAATAGAGGCACTGTTAAGGACACGTATCAAGGCACAGGTATAATGTGCGATTGCGAAACAAATTTTAACCCTAGCACAGATTGTGCAAGCTGCAACGATAAGTATTATGGCTCAAATTGTGAAATTTTTTGTGATTTTCACTGCACAGACTCGGGTGGGCAATGCGAAGCGACGGGGTGTGTCTGTCCTAAAGGGAAAACAAGTGTTGATGGTGTTTGCGAATTGTGTGGGGGAGATACTGATTGTTTGAACGGCGATTGCGAGCTTGGACGTTGCCAATGCGATCCAGGGTTTTATGGTGACGACTGCTCTATCTCTGCTGCACAAACAAGTGACGGAAAAGTCTGTAACGGGTATCAAAGCAATCTCAATTTTGAGGATGCAGAATGCCAAACCGACGAAGAATGCTTAGACCTTGAAAGCGATAATATTAGGAATCAAGCGGTTGCGTATCGTGCTCAACAGTACGACAGGGTTTCTCAAACATTTTGCCACAGATTAGACATACCTGTAGAGTTAAAAGGCACTGTGGGCTGCTGCGTGGATAGTAATGCTGACGGGAAATGTGATGCAGCGAATCTACTTGACGATTCTACTACTTGTACAGGGGATATGGTTCCGGATATATGCAACCAGAGGACTCTCGAAGGAGAGGTAAACATTTTTGATTGGTGTACAAGTCAATCTTTAGGTTGTCTTATGAATGGTGAATGCACCGACGTTGATCTATGTGAGGATAGATGTGACGACGGGCTTAACTCATCTGAGTGGATCGAGAAGTGGGAGGAGGATCATATTCAAAGCATGGAAAGCGTGATGAATGAGTCGTGGAAATTTCCAATACATTTCCCGGATCCATATAATGTCAGGCAATACTACTATAGTGCGAGTCTAGACGATGTATGTCCTGCTCCAAGTGGGTATAATTCCTGCAGGGATGCTTTGATCCCCCCTGACGCTACAGTATATAATGCTACTCACAAGTTTGTTGATGGGTGGCAAGCTATGCCATCGTTCCACAGCTGTGAGTTGCAGCACCATGTGCTCAAGGCGGTCAATGGAACTTACATATACAATTTCAGCTCTCCTATCTGGGCAGATCGCATAGAAATGGTTAGTGACGCAACACGAACGGCAGCGTATGGTAGGTTAGGACAGAATGATGCGTCTTACTATGGCAATGTAAGTGGGTATATTGATAGTATTATGCTTTTTGGGAGGGGTGATGTTGAAGTTATAATTTACAACTACACAACAGATTCGTGTGTGGATCTTATGAAACGTTCTGCTAGTAATTTTGCTCAATGCCAGCAGTACGCATTCTACGAGTTTGAATACGACTGGGATGATTTTTGTGAGTGGAAAGACACTGTTTTGGGCCCAGGTGGGTTCGAACAGCGGTGTTACGACCAGAGTTTAGTATGTGCAGGTTGCGAATTTTGGCAACAAGGATGTGAGAACTTGCCTTTATTAAGCGAGTATCCATTTCCAATGCCAGACCCGTGCACTCCTTGGAGCAACACGTTTTGCGATGAGTTTCTCAATGTGACGTTTCGTCAAACAGGGACGTGCGCTTACACAGAATGTGAATGCGAAGGATATGGAGTTGGAGGGCCTGCCTGTGACTTGCAGTGCGCGGTCCCGAGGTTTGTTAATAGCGAATCTTCGTGTGGCTCAGACCTTAGCCCCCCTTGGGGAACTTGTGAAAGGGATAGAGGTGTTTTGGCATTTGGCTTTGAGCAAGGTAGATGCAACTGTTTTAATGGTGGCGATCCAAATTTAGGTTGTGCAATTGTATGTGCAAACAATGATGAATGCAGTCAAGATATTGATACACCCTTCACTTTTGACGCTTTGAATTGCTCAGAATTTCAGGACTTAGTCTCTTTTGAAGTATTGTCAACTCCATCCGTATCCGTAAAAGAGCGTTGTTTAGTCAATTTGCGAGATAGCACGTGCAATTACTGGAGAGGACGTTGTGAGTGCGCAACTCCGTATACAACCTTCACACTATTAAACCAGACAATTTACTCTAATATGGGCAGCTACAGGGTTGCTCTCATGCAAGGTTATGATATTGACGAGTACCAACCTTTCACTTCGTATTATGCACCGACCGAACCTATTATTGAGGTTGTAAACAGAGATACATTATGCTGGGACCCTTTCAAATATCCAGTTGATGATTCTTTTGTTTGCGATAGCGACTTTGCATATAGAAATACGGATTCAACTTTTGATGATGATAAAATGAGTTGTCAGGACTACACATTGGATGATTGTGGTAAGACTAGGAACTCAACGATAGTTGCCGTGAGTGGTATTTGTGATGAGAATGGTATTCTTGATAAGGAAGGCTGTTTATTGTATGCGCGTCAATATGACAGATCAACATTAAATGTCAAGACAAGAACAAATAGACATCGATCGATAGATGTCGAGTTAGGAAAGTGCAAGGCTGCAAAGGAGACTTGCAATTCCCCTCAAAAACCTATGTATTCTTTTCAAGTTGTTTGGGACGAAACAGATGAAAGGTACGCAGATGGAGAAAAATATGCAGGGTGTGATTCAGCTAAAATTGGTGGTAGTTTCAACGAAGGTGTTTGTAACGGAGCAAGTAACAATAACTTTTTCAGCGAATGCTGCAAAACTGCCGACGTTACAGTAAGCTCTGGGAGATGTATATCAGCTGATACACGTACTGATGTGAGCCCGTATAAAATTATACGTAGTGGGCTTTGTGAGAATGAGGAGGGCTACGAACCAATAGAAACAGAAGAAGAGTGTCAAGCAGCAATTGATATGATCAATTTGGGCTCAATAAGTAATTACCATGACACGTATTGGGCAGATTATTTGAACACGCGTTTAATTCCCGAGCTCTCTGACTGTTCTCATGACATTATAGATTTGTCGAGTTACACATCAGTTGGTAGCGGATACTGTGGAAATCAGATTTTTCTACTTCCATCTGGCGGTATTTTTAGTGCGGCACCACTATTGAGTTCTGGGGATACGTTTTATAACGCTGATCGCAATAGAGAGTGTATGAATCGATGTATTAACCTTTGTCGCAAGGAAATCACGCATTTTTTCGTAAGAAATAGTGATAATACTTGCGTATGCGCAACAGGTTGTGATAACTTACTTTTACCATCACAGTACGAAGCTTACAAAATAAACTTAGGTAGTAATCCTTCTGGTGACCCGACCAGAGCGAAGGGATGTACTTTAGACGTGCAAGGGATAAACACTAGTCCTGTGCTAGGTCACACTGTTAAATTTAACCCTTACACGGGAGTAAATTTTGTACCAGCAAATCATTGGGTACGGTACGAAGATCTCATTTGCAAACGCAAGGGCACGCTTGGATCACAACTCGTTGCCCGCAATTTGACTTGCGAATCTGGTTGCGCTGCCGTGTCCTATGCAGAGGCTTTCTTTTCTTCGGAGTATGCATCTTCATCTGGTGGGGACGGAAGTATTATGCAAGACTGTTTAATGTTTACAGAAAGAACACTATACGACCAAAATGAAATTACGATCGGTTCAGGCAACAATTTCTTAGTTTGGGATTTGGAAGGTTTAAAGACGTCTTTCGGTGTCGAAATCACAACAAACATGCGCCAAATACGACCTAATACACTGCTTAGTCCTATTTACACAAACGACGCAGTTGTTGTTAGCGTCTACTCTTTAGATAAAGACGTAACGTTGACCGCTGCAGTTACGGATGATTGGACATTTATTGAAGACTTTAACTTTGAGTTAAAACCGGATAAACCTCCTACTCTCACAGTTAGTCAAGGGCAATGCGCTGGTGATTACTTCGCAGGTTCTGTGAGAACAACAATATCAACCCAATACGAAGTAATTAAACAATGGGAATATGGTATTGCAGTCGGTCAGAGCCGTGAGTGTGATGGAGTAGGTGCTTCTAACACAGCTACTGGTACAGAGGCGCCGGATGGCTCTATAGTGTGGGACACTACTGGTCTTGGTGGTTCTGATGCAAGCCCTAACCCGAAACAGGCTTGTGCAGACTGGTGCAACTCACAAGGGTATGCCGGGTTTAATACACATGGTCCCTGGATTGGTTTAGACGTGCTTTGTGAATGTGCGTCGTGCGCTACACAGAGTGTAGTTGCAGGCTGGAGCATCGGTCATCTAATAACAAGCCCAGCAGTAGTTGCAGAGAAAACACCTTTAGAACTCCAAGGGGATTGGTACAGTAATGGTAGACGCATTCACAAAAGTCAGGTTGTTGAATATAAATTTTCAAAGTGCCGAGACTTTAAAAACGCAACAGGTCCAAGGTGCACAAGAGCAATGTCAAAAAGCAACTGCATTGCATCAATGAATGAGAATGAAGCATGCGTCCAATATAAAGATGGTCTATGCACGTCGTTTTGTAAGTCTAGCACGGATTGTTGTGATGGTAGTATTGATGTGGACGAAGATGCAGGATTCTCGGGCAATTATGTGCCAATCGAAAGTCTTGCGCTGACGGACGTTTCTACTTTCTACTACAAACCCGAGTACTCTTGCTGTGGTGAAGAAAAACACTACTTTTATTTCGCGCAAGGTTTTTGTTCTCGTGATAATATTGCACTGCAAGAAAAACCTCTTCATTTGCCAGGGCCTGATCAGCACCCTTACTTGCCAGAATCAAGATCTTTCAGACAATTTAACAGTGAAGCGTTTGAGCTTACACCATTGCACCCTCTGTACAGAGAAGATAAGAAAGAGGAATGTGCACTACGATGTAAAGAGGTTGGAGCTACGGAATTTTTCATTATATACAAGTATACTAATACTCTGATGCCGGAAGAGAGGTGTCATTGCAACGATCGCGTTCGATGTGACTACTTAGTTCAAAATGGTGCTCTTACTCAATATCAACCAAGCATTGATACGTATTCAGACCCGGATTATCCAGAATATGGTAATTACTTACCTCTCCGCATGGAGAGTTACATTATTGTAGACACGTGCAGCGCCGTGGACGCAGCTGATGTCAGTTTTGGTTGTGACAGCCCGTACAAAAAGGTGACTTCACCGAACGCCCCTTTTAATGATGTAGTGCATCGTATAACCGCTACAGGAGATGCGAGCTATGTACAACCAGACCATGCAAGAAACGCAGGTTGGGTGCACGAAACTGTAAAGCTTGACAATGCGGATGATTACTTTAAACTCTGGAACGAAGGCGTACCGCACTTGATGAATGAAAAGTGTGCTTACACGCAAGAGTTTTTCTATGACAGTCTGGACTCACGATTTCTGAAGTTTATGGTGTCAGCTGAGGAGTTCATGCACCATGCTATCGTGATAGACCCGATTGCAACAGAGGTTGAAGTTATTTTAAGTGACGAAAAATCTGGGTGTGTTGACGATGGGCACGAGATTGTTCATTACGATTTTATGAAAACAAATGTTACTAAAAAACGTTATGAGTGCAAATACAGTGTCATAAGTACAGATGAAATTTGCGACAATTCCGTGCAATTTGGAACTGCTTCAATGGGCATAATGGAGTGTGCGGATGCTTGTGGATCTGCTTTCGCCGTAGACAACAGTCAAATGTGTTTTTGTGCGTGGGATTCGTGCAGCGTCCGGACAGCTAGTGTTGGTTCAACCACATATAATTGGCAACCTAACGATTGTGGATTTCAGTATTTGGCAGATGGCACTTGTACAAATGCAATGCCAAATAATCCGGGTGATTTACACTCATGTAGAGATTACTGCTTATCACAAGGTGTAAATGCTTTCAGTTTTAAAGAAAATCCGTATGAATGTTATTGTTGTCTAGATACAGTTAGCATTACTGGAACAGGTACAACTTATACATTTACTCCCGAACAAACAGTTGGAGAAAATTTTGTGAAGATTACAGATAAATCATGTGAGCATTATGGTCATCGGTCAATCATGGACGAGGATACTTGTAAACGCGCTGCAATTGAGTTTGGTGGGTCACCCTCGAACATTTTCGATGTAAAACTCGTTGGTAGATGTGTTGGCGAGGCCCGAAATTATGGTGAAATCACAACATCAGGGTCTTCCGTCGTGTTCAACGAGGCCACGAGTGTAGCAGAGTGCTCTATAAGATGTGGTGGAAAATTTACAATTCGTTATGATACTCCTCTTATGTGTGCATGCGTTCAAGACTGCAGCCGAGTCGAGTATTCTGAAAGACTTGCAAGATGGGCAAGTGTAACAGCGGTTGATACTATTAACTTGTATGAGCATAGCGCGTGGTTTAATTCGTTCCCTGCGGCACCTACCGATCTGGATAATAGTGGTGACACGTATCCTACTTATCCGCATTTGGTTGATATTGATAATGATGGAGATTTGGATCTTTTTGTTGTTCGGTGGCAAGCTCCAGTGCTATACTTCAAAAATACTTGGACATCCGGAGATGATGAACCTGTCTTTATACAAAAATATGGTGCAGATAATCCTTTGGATGGCATAGGCTGTGGAAAAGATGATAATGGTGGTCACCCCTCAGGATGCACTAACCCTAGCTCGGCAGCCTCTTTTTCGACATGTTTTCAAGAGTTATGCCAAGCAGCGTTTGGTGACGTAGATGGTGACGGTGACGTAGATGTTGTCTTTGGGAGAGATAAACGCGACAATATAAACCTAAGTGATTTGAGGAATTATTATCGAAACGACGGCACCCCAGAGATCCCGAATTTTGTTCATGTAATGCCAAATGCAAACCCTTTTGAGGGAATTGAATTTGTTCGTGCAAATACTTGGCCTGCTATGCCCATATTTTGGGATTGGGATCAAGATGGGGACGTTGATTTGCTTGTTGGAAAGGCGAATGCGGGTAATACCGAGGTGCTTTACTACGAGAATTCGGCTGGAACGTTTATTGAACGAACAGGTGTTGACAACCCTTTTGATTCAATAGGTTCGTCACCACCTATTTATCGTCTTGCAGATATCAATGGTGATGGGGTGCCAGAGATATGGAGAGTCCCTTATATTGCAAATGCTGTAGCTTCTCCTCACCTGGCACTTGATTCTGATGGAACTTGGGCAGCTCTTGCACCTGATTTTAGTCCATTGAATGGGATTCTAGCGGGTACATATGCTTTTGGTGATCTTTTTGAGACCGGATCTTTAGATGTGATTATAGCAAACCGAGGCAGTAGTTATGGCTTGAATGTACTTAGAAATTGGGGAAACGAAAACTTTGCAAATTTTCGGTTTCCAGAGTGGGCTGTTCCAGAGTGTGCTTTTCTCTGCAAATCAAATCTCGGGTTTAGTGTTGAAATGGACTTCGAAACTACTGTGACTTGTAAGTGTGCGGACGATCTGACTTTAACGCCAAGTTCCGATCCGATTGCAGTTTATAAACCCTTTACGCAAAATCACGAGTCCTGGCAAAGTGTAAACTATGTAACTAGGGGCTGTAGTTTAGATGGGTTTAGTGCTGATAACATTGAAATGGAATGTCAAAACTGCATATGTGCTGAGGGGGATGGTGTTTACACCCCTGAGTTTGTCGAAGTAACCTCTGGTACGTGTAGCTCGAATGGATATACAAACATTGGAATGCGCTCTAAATGCTTCAATGCTGTAGACCAGCTCGGATATGATATGGGAACATTGCCATCGAATTATTTTTCCGACCTTAGTCTTGTTGAAGCAGCTCCACTTGGGTGTTCATACAACGCAAGACCGTATTTTGGCGATGGGTCAGTTGCATGTTCATTAGCACAAAAATGCCTTTGTCAAAGAACTTCTTCATACAAGGAAGTAGCAACTATTTCGTGTGCACTTAGCAACCTGTACGCAATCAAAACACCTCACGAGTGTCTTGCAGCAAGTGTTGAGTTTGATAAAGGAACAAATATTCAGTTTTCAACAACTGGAACAACTTCCTTTAAAGGATGTATTACTAATGCTGGAACAACAACATTTGTGTCTGCAATACCAGCGTTTGTAAGCCATGTATTTACAGAAAATGATAAAGGTGCTCTTACTGGAACGTTGTTGTGTAGAAAACAACCATATAACAATGACGATTATGTGCCATTATTTGACGATACAAACCAGAACGGTGAGGCATGCTCTCAAGTATTTATCACGACTCCGAATGGGGGAACTTATTTTCCAGAAGATTTATCACCAGTTCGATCCCAAGAAGAGTGTGAGAGAGCAGCAGTGTCTCTGGGATTGTCAATAGGTGGTATGAACGCAGTGACATTGGGTGGTTACCCCGATATGACAACTTTTCGAGGTGACTTTTATAATGGATGCAACTACTGGATGAATGGTTATGCAGCATACAGAGACCCAGATTCGAATCCTGGTGTAGATTACTGTACGCATTTCAGACCATGCCTTTGCAAAAGAGAACTCTTTCCAAAGACTAATGAAGTGTTTGATCAATTCCAACTATTGCCATTAGAAAGATACATTGACATCATTGAATCAAAGTATGTATTGATAGACGACGGTGCTTCCTGTGATACTGGGTTCGATACAGTTAGTGGAATTGAGTGTGATACAGCAAAACAATTGTTTGGAGTCACTGTAGATGCTCCAGATTGTGTTCGAATTTGCAAACACGAAGCAACTCAGTGTGAAGGCGACGAGGTGTGCATATGCCGAACAGATACACCTGTAGAAGTTTTCAACTCAAATGAGAGCTGTGTTATATGTGGAGGTGGTGAGGAATTCAATGTAGAAAGCTTTTTCTTCAACGAAAACGGGAATACGCGTTCATGCATACCAACAGCAGATCAGACATGTCTCACGAGCTCTACAGGGTGGACGCAATACAGGATGAATCCAAACTTTGGTGGAAATCAATCTGTGTTTGCCCCTGCTTCTTTTACAGGTTATTGCTCCACATTTGTAGACATTCCCGGAGATTACAATAGTATGATTTTAGATGACGTAATAGATCATTGTCAGCGTCTTTGCAGGTCTTGGGATTATTTTGCTGTTAAGAGAGATTCGTGTAAATGTACTCATGCGTGCACTGAACCGTTCGAAAGCGATTTCTGGCAAACTTTTCAATACCAAAACAAACCAGTTGCATTAACACTGGACAGGGCAGAATTCTTAAGAATTTGGGAAAATCGCGACCCAAATATACAGTGCTTCAAGGATCTAGATCATTCCGAATGGGTCGATTGCGAATGGATTCGTGCATTAAAGCATTTTGCAAGAGGAGCTTCGTACAGAGTTGGAGATTGTCACCACATAGGCCCGGGCGTTGGAGAAGGCGTGGCTTCACAAATCCCATGCAGTGGTCACGGATTTTTGTCTGCAGGCACCTGTGCATGTGACTACGCTGAAAACCTGGATTTAAAAGATACTGGAATTGGCTTAACTTTTGAACTTCCAACGCTTAGACAGACTCCGTTTAGAGGAAGGGGGTGTGAAATGATGTGTCCTGGATATGACTTGAAAAATATGGAAAGTGTATGCAGTGGGCATGGGCGCTGCGAGTCAGACGGCAGGTGTGCTTGTGACCAAGGTTTTGTTGGGTTCAAGTGCCACTTGGCATGTGAGACAGATACAGAGGATTTAACGTGCAGTGGTCACGGAGTATGCAATATTGTTCATCAACCAGTCCGCGAGGATATTCTTGAGTCAATAAAAACATTAAATTGCAACCGTTCTTCACCGGAACTCTTGTTTTTGCAAAGGGATAGGGTTATAAGAACAGACTCTTCTATTTACCACATGTATCTAGAATCATTTGACCTACTTGTTGATATTTATCATCTGAGCGTCAGAACAAGGGTTTCATTTGACGCCGGGACTGGTATAGATTATATAGTAAGAATTGACGAGGACGAGATTCAGAATGATCCAGAAATTACAGTTTGTCGACTTGCTAATTTAGTGAAAACATTTGACGGACACCCACTCAATATAATTGATGACAACGGAAACTTTGTTGTTTATAATTGGACCGGTCAAGATCAAATAACACTCACTGCAGCTGCTGGAACGTATACTTACTATGCTACAGCCAATCCCGAGATGAGAGGTCAACTTATTCTCGAGGATTGTCCCGATAAGGTTACAAGAAACTATACAATTGAAGATTTTTATATCAAAGGGGAAGCGTTAAGACAGCCTTACAACACTGTGAGTGACTACCCTTACATGGCTTGCCAAGATACAATTTCTGTAAAGAGAGAGGAAGCTTTGCATCCCCTCTTAGCAGAAACTACACCTGATGTGTACATAAACTGCGCATTAAAGTCAGGCATGCTTGGCGCTGCATATACAGTTGTGTGCGCAGAATGTGTGTGCTCTTACACGCGAGCAGCGGGTCATTGGACTGGTTACAATTGTAGAACACCAGCTATTGGATATTTAGCAGAAGATGGGAAAACTTCATGCCCTGCAATGGTTGATAAAGTACCGTGCAATGGCAGAGGCTCTTGTAGTTGGGGCTCAGTTGATGGACTTGGATTACAAATTGCAAGTTCGTCAAATTGCTTCTGTGGCGATCCCACATCAAGTAACTATTCAATAATTCCTAGGGATGACTCTGGACAGCTAATGCTTCATGCAGAAAGTTTTGGTACTCCGTTATATATGGACAGAGTTGCTGTGTTCGAAGGTGATACGGATTCTTGTCCAGAAGGTCTTATCTCAGTAACTGAGAATGAATGCAGCGACACAAAAGACGGCAACTTAGTTTCATTTTCTGCAACAATAATAGTTAATCAAGAGTATGAACTAACACCAATAACTTGTGCTGGTTTCGATGCCTACACGAGCACAGATAATATCAACAGGGTGTCTGCTTCTGGAGAATTGGTAATCGAGGGGTCAGACCAAGAAACTAAGTGCGCTGCAGCATGTTTCAGTCACTACAAATTCAAAACAAATGGAAAAAAAGGTGGGGCATTGATGTTTAATTCGTTGAGTGGAAGTTTCGAGGATAATGTTAAGACGTGTGGGTTTACCTGCATGAATCGAAACAAGAATCCGAACGGCATTGATTGGGACGGATTTTCATTATTTGGTTTTTCTGTTAACGAGAAAGGACAGTGTTACTGCGAATCAGATGGTGGAGTTGTAATACTGGATGCTGATTGGCGTTATTACGAATACTCAATTCCTTACACGGAAGTTCCACAAGGTGGTCTCTGTTTACTTAACAAAGACCTTGTTTTTAGTGACGAAGACAATTCAGTTCCTTCGAATCCAGGTCAAACTCCTGCAGAAAGATTAGATATTTGTGCAAGAAAATGTCAATTATATCGCAGTTCGGTTGATGCAGTGGGGTTTAGCTACAAGGAAACAAACTCCAAATGTTATTGTGAGATGACTGGGAGCGATTGTGTTCAACAAAGTGGTCAATTTCGAAGATTTGACTTTACTTTATACAATATATTTGACTTCGAGCAAGACACAGAATGCAAGTGTGGGAGAAGTGGCACGTCTGGTTGTTTTCCATCTTTGATGCTACCCGACGTTTTCCCAGATTTCTTTACTTTAACAGAACCAACTCTTGAATACGAAAATTTTGTATGCCGACGAAATGGAAATTACGTTTGCAAACCTGGAGAATTCGTTTTGAACAACTTCCTTCACAACTGTGCTTGTAGAGATGGATTTACTGGTCCGCTTTGCGAAACTCCCAGAATGATGTGTCTTTTTGGTGGCACAGAAATTGACGGAACACAATGTGATTGTCTTAAGGATGGTGTCCAAGATTCAAATTTAAATCCTAGAGGATGTTGTCCCTATGGGATGTTTTGGCAACAAGAAAGATACTCAAGCTTCACACCACTTGAAGAATTCCGCCCATTGCCTAACAATGTGTTTTACAAAGATGCATTATTGACAGTGTGCAAACCAGCTCCATCAGATTCTATGCAAAGCCCAGGAACAGACACAGAGGAAGACCGGGCGCTAAGACAACAGCGTTACGTGGCTACGACAAAGGATCACGAACTTATTACAAGTGTGCCTTGCGTGGGCGAGACAGAAGTTTCCCTTTTTAAAGCTGTTTTTACCGGAACAAACTCTGCTAATTCGTATATCGGAGATGCCTATTTTTATGCAGACGATGTAACAGGATACTTCTCTTCACACAATGCAAAAATGAGATGTCTAGATTTTTGCACAATAGAAGTTGATTTGACACACAGCGGGGGATATCGTCCAAAACAATTTAATATTCGTCCAGTTTTTAAAGGTGGCGCTCATTCTTCCTCTCAGTTTGATGAAAATCTTATCCGAGGCGAGCCTAACGATCTACAGTTTGTCATGGGGTGTTTTTGTGACACCAGCCACGGTTACATAAATTACAAGGAAGAACAATTGCCTGGAAAGCACCAGCCACACTACAAAATAAGAGACGTAATAAAACCAAGACCTAATGCTGATCTGCGTAGCGACCCAGCAGGTCAACTGTGTCGACATGAACCTGAAGACATTAGTCAGGTGTCTGGGAAAGGAAAATTTGTTTCAGCTCTTAAATACGCAAAAGGACTTCCTGGGTACTCGAACTGCAAAGATAATCAACGTGGCCCTAACGAGGGTGGAGTACCACCAGATGATGCTGAAACCATCTATCACGCATCGCAAACATATGCTTTGCGCCTTAAACCTGGTGACGAAGGCTATTATGCAGATGCACTGCAGGAATGTGGTGTACGATGTGGTAGAAGCGGCTTTGACGCTTTTTGGACAATGGAGGTTCTTGGTCAGGAAACTTGCACGTGCATCGACTCTGTGTTTTCAGTTACAGAAACGACTGCAGATGGTGTCAATCTAACTCCTGCATGGATAGCTGATACAACCGCACATTTTTGTAATGTTTACCAAGAGGACGATAGATTCAGCACGTGCCTTCAAACCTGTTGGATGGGAGGTTACAACACTCTTCAGTGGCACAACATCGCGGTCTACCAAGCATGCTACTGTTGGAATTATGACAGTTGTGTTATGACCAATAGTAACGACCATGAAATCTATACAATTAGATTGCCTCAGATATTTGAGGAAACTTATGTACAAAAAGAAATGAGCATGTTGTTTGCAGGTTTCCAAGGTGCTCGTGTTGGAGATTTCTATGATATAGTCTTTCCACAGGGGCAAGATGACCTTGAATGTTTTCAAACTGAAAATGGTGACATATTGAAGCATGTAGATCCACGCGGTTTTGACGGACTTGCAGACAATGATGGCTTTGTAAATGAGGTAGGAGTGCCGTATACCATGATAAAACAAGATTTGGCTGTCAAATCAGTTGTGAAAGAAGTTCAATTAGCTACTATGAATCTCTGCTATGCATATTGCACACAGGAGAAAAAGAAAAACTCAAGAATTAACAGTTTAGCGTTCGTTCCAACATTCGAGACAAAAAAAATAGTTTACGCAGGTTCTTCGGCAGGCATTAAATTGCCACGATGTTGGGGCCCATGTAGCACCGATGTAGATTGCGAGACAGGCCTTACTTGCCAAACAAGAGATATAGGGCAGGGGCCTGGTATGGTACAAGGGATATTTGGTTGCCAAGAGCCTCAAACCACTTCTTCACAGTTCGATGCTGGTGGAACACTTGGTATGTCTGCAGTGTGTGCAGTTTCTAAAACAGAATATCTTGAAACATTAGATTGCAAATGCATTGAGCATGACGAAGATCACGAGTGCAACCAACGCAAGATAAGAGGCGGTAATAGTCCAACTAAAGGAGAGTGTCTTGATGGGGTTATTCAAGGGTTGCCATTCGGTCCTGATGATCCGTTCTACAACAGTAATAAGATTCAGGAATGCCATGAGCGCTGCATACGTCTAAATCCAGATGTTAAGGCGTTTTACATTAGTCAGGTAGATTACTCGTGTGGTTGTTCTACAGGATACTGTAAGCTTGGCTCTGACCAGAATTACCAAGTATACGACGTTGCTCCTCCATTTGGACCATCTTGCGAGAAAATAGAAGGATACTACCTTGGATTTGATACTGGGCTTTACACTGAGCCTTTTGTGCAGACAAATATGCTAGATTTGAGGCCTCCAAACCCAATAACCTGCAACATTGAATCTTATCTTCACATTGGTGACATTATGGATTCAGGTCAGTGTGAATGTCCAATCTACGATCACGAAATCGTGTATGGTGATACACAAAATTATTTAGATATGGGAAACGCTATGTTTAAACAATCATGGGTTTTTAAGTACATGGATTATCCACAAATGCAAAGGTTAGACATCATTAGCGCATTTGATAAAGTGGCAGGATGTAAACAGGCTTGTGACGATTATCCAGACTGCACTGAAATAGCAGTCGATGCTACACAGCCTAATCAATGTTGGGGTGTTATCACATCACCTTTCTTTTACAACAATATTCCGGTAAGCGATTTCCAATTCCGAAAAATTAGTGACAGAGAATGCAATATAGAACAATATACATCTCTCGGGACGAATCCATTACAATTTGCAACAATAGACGACTGCGTCGACGCATGGGCTACAGATTCAAGTTTACTTATGGAAGAGTATTCTCCAGTAATTAGTTTTGGAGCTACAAGTCCTACAACTACAAATTGCAAGGTTACCTCTGCTTCAAATCATTATAGTAGTTTACAGCAAAATGACGATCATTTCAAACCCGGAAAAAGTGATTGGCTTTGCACACATGATTTGACACCAACGAGTGTTCGAACAATTGATGCTGGTTACGGCGAGACTTCTGGTGTGGTTGAAGGAGTTAAAGTTCCGACGTACTTAATCACTATGGAACCAACTTTTTATATGGATCCTTTTTACAACAGATACAAAAAGCAGCTGCTTAATGAAGAGGTAAATCGATACTGTCCAACTGGAGAAATTGTGGAATACAACGAAACAGAGTCACACGAGGATGCAAACCCACACTACTGCATGCAGCGGTGCAAACAGAAATTAATGCTTACTGACAGCGAGTTTATCCTTTCTAGAGGTGACATTGTTGACGGCAAGTTTTTCTGCTACTGCTCATTAACATTTGATAATACATGTAACTTAAATGGGCCTTCAGCATTTGCGCAGTTTAAAGTGTACAAAAAATCAGGAGCGTACACCTCATCAGAGCGTCTGATGAGTGCACAAGACCCACAGGTTGCCAAAACCACACAGTGTAAATGTCAAGGATATTACATCTCCCATGGAAAAGCAAGATCTTGTCCGGAAAATACATTTAAAAATTCTGGACATTGTACTTCATCGTGCGAAAAATGTCCAATTGGAAGGTTTTCTGAAATAGGCTCTATGCTGTGCTCACAATGCCCGGCTGGTCAAATCCGTATTTCAGGAGCATGTCAGAAATGTGCTGTTGGTCAATTTGCTACTGCTTCCGATACAGAATGTCAAACTTGCCCAATGGGTAGACTAACTACAAAAATTGGAACAAGTGTCTGTGACGGATGTCCATCAGGATGGTTTGACAACGATGCATTTGAGGGAGTTAATTGCAATATGTGCGCAGTTGGGCAGCACACAGACGGACTTACAAGTCTGTCGGCTTGTATCGACTGTCCACGCGGATTCTACAGCGAAGAAACAGGTAAAACCAATTGTGACGCATGTGGAAGTGGGCGTTTTACTACGACAGTTGGAGGAAACACGCATACTGTATGCACTGGTTGTGTGGCGGGAAAACATAATGACAAGACAGGACAAGATTCTTGCAAAGACTGTGGTCGTGGTCAATACACATCACAAACTGCTCGATCTTCCTGCAGTCTTTGTCCGCTTGGACGATATCAAGGTATAATGGGAATGACAGCTTGCACAAATTGCGCTGCAGGGTATTTTACGAACGCGTTGGGACGACCATGGTGTAGTGCTTGCAATGCCGGACAGTACCAACCCTACAGTGGCAAAACCTACTGCACGTTTTGTCTCGCTGGTCGATTTAGTAATCAAGGTTCGAGTTCTTGTCCGATGTGTCCGCATGGTTATTGGACGAACCTAAATACACAAGCTACATGCAAAAACTGCCCTTCAGCAAATCCTGGCGGAGTTTTTGAATACTCTAGTAATTCTTGGAATTATGCTGGTTCTGCTGATAAAATAACTAAAGATGAAAGCTGCGATTCCTATTTCATCTGGGCTGAAAGTAATAAGAATACATATTATACCTCAAAGAACTCTGGCGGGGACTGGAATTTCGACTGCGTCAACTTTATGTCTTTGAATAGAGGTGGAGGTATGCGCACGAGAAGACAATGCTGGACAGGAAAATCAAACAACTGTAACACATTTGCATGTAACGTATGGGGAGATTGTTCTAACATTTGGTTTTCAGCACCAGCAACTGGGCAGTGGCACTGGTGTTATCCAGGCGGAACACTTGCATCTTATGGCTGGTACGGTTGGACACAAATAAACGACGTGTAACTATTTAGGTAGTGAAAATCTTAGAAATGGCTCTTCCGCTCGGCGATTTTAATCATATTTTTATGGATCTAGAATTTGTTGGAGACATCACAAATGGTCCAGAAGCCTGCGAAATCTGGAATATTGGCGCAATTAAGCCTGATGGGTCGATGTTTGACGCGTATATCAACGTGAATACCAATTATCCAACTCACCCGGGGTGCGTGGAACTGACTGAAGAGTACCTTGCTGAGCGTAAAGCGGTGGATTTTTCCACGGCGATGACTCGGTTTATCACTTTTGTTGGACCACAAGCTGTTTTAATTAGCCATAACGCGTTCAGATCGGACAAACCCGTGCTGGAGAGCGAGTGTTTG
>Ga0206126_10002287_pt1 | contig 21230 bp, 21 predicted proteins | sample Helgoland_Spring_5_FD_148621 | JGI IMG/M metagenome (GOLD analysis project Ga0206126, IMG submission 148621) | Pelagic subsurface seawater microbial communities from Kabeltonne, Helgoland, North Sea - Helgoland_Spring_Bloom_20160412_1 | ecosystem: Environmental > Aquatic > Marine > Epipelagic ...
GTTTGCCTCACCTGAGCGTATTCGCAGTGAGGTGGCGAGCGTGTTAGAGAGCTATGGCGAGGGTACGGGCCATATCTTTAACCTGGGTCATGGCATTACCCCTGGCGTTAACCCTGACCATGTATCTGCCATGGTAGACGCGGTGACTGAGCTTTCGTCGCAATATCATTCATCTACACCATAATTTTAAGGTTAAACAGGCAAGCACCTTACAGCTTGGCTTAATCAGCAGTTGCACAGAACTGCGCGCTGTTACTTTTTGCTAAACATACTGAAGTGCGGATGACGGATGCGGGCGGCTAGGGAGCTACCGCTTTCGCTATCCCTATCGATCTTTACTTTAGTTGGCGGCTTATTAAGCGAAATAGGCCGCGCCAAAGAACGTGTTCCTTAGATGAAACTGGAAACTGCGATTTTTGTATACGTCTCTGACATCGGTTAGTCTCTAAGCTGTGTGCTGAGGATTTTCGTGAGATGGCTATGTGTCAGAACGGAGAACGGCGATACGATGGTAAGTTACGGGGCTGGCACTTTGCGTCGCTGTTTTTGACCTCTTGTGTCTGCATACCAATAGGCGCCAGTGCATGCCCAACACAATTTTCTGAAGACGGTGCCTGGATTACCTCAGAACCGGGTTGGTCAGACGATGTTATTTATGTGATCGCCAATCTGACTGTATCAAATGACGAGGCGGCAGATATTGTCTTTGCACCCTCGGCCAGCGACACCATTCAGGCTTGGATTCCTCCGCAGGAAGGTGAAAATCCGTACGAAGTCCCAGTTTATGATCTGTCGGGTCTAGCGACGTATAAGGTCTCTCCTGCGGGAAGTACCTATGGTTCTGGTGACAGTGTAGGCTGGCAAGTTGCGTTCGATGTCAGTGGTGCGTCCGAGACGTATCAAAGCGTACTTTCCATAAGGCCCGAGGAGAGTGATCTGTTTGGACAATTTTCTTTTTCCATCCTTGCCAGCGAATTGGCTTGCAGCAGTGGTGAACCTTTTTTCATGGAAATACTGGATTTTGAAGCGGCTTCCGAGGAAATTTTACTGACGGTCTCAGCGGAAGCGGGGCTCTCTGCTATCACCAGTTACGAGGCGACTTGCTTAGATGACGATGGCACGGAGTATTCGGCTTCGAGTACGGATACTCGGATCACGATATCGGGCTTGGTTGACGATGTTGATTATACCTGCACCGCAAATGCGACTAATGCCTCGGGGACTAGTACCAATTCGGCTGTTACGGACGCGATTACTCCCACGCTTGACGCAGGCCTTCCTATTTGGCTATTGAACGAGGCCATACCCTAAAGTAGGTTTAACGGGTCTAAAAGGGCGCGTCCCACTGCTCCCAAAACACAGAGCCTTTCGCCAATTTCGGCGGCATGCCTCCTCCATGCTGTTCGTCTCTCCCGACCCCGCTGCCTTACTGGGGTAGCGCAGCCAAAAGATCGATGAGAAATCCTTCCATGTCCCAGGCTTTGGTGTTGAAGGTCTGGCCCATGCGGACCACAACCAGATCTCGTGAGGGAATGATAAAGGTCGACTGGCCATAGTGGCCTCGTGCCGCGAAGGCGTCGTTGGGAATATGGGGCATCATAGGACTAGCGGCAGGTTGATTGAGCCAGAACTGGGCGGCGTAGGCCCGAGACTTCAGAGATGCTTCCGTGGGCGTCGTAGTTAGATCTACCCAGCCCTCAGGTAATATTCGTTCGTCGTTGACCACCCCGTCGTTTAAGTACAAAAGCCCAAATCGTGCCCAGTCCCTTGCAGTAGCATACATAAAAGCACCACCCACGTAGGTGCCGCCTCCATCCATTTGATAGTGCGCGTTGTTCATGCCCAGCTTGTGAAATAGAGCCCTCTGGGGGAAGTGCTGATAGGCCTCGTCAGAGGAAAAACTGTCACGGAGAATGCGACCCAATAAGACCGGACTCGCCGTTTGATAGGCCCAGCGAGTGCCCGGTGTCGCAGTTACCGGATACTGCGCTGCAAATGCAGGAAGGTCCCGGGCCGTCATCAGCATGAGATTGACGTCGGATATGGGGTCATTTTCATAACCCTCATTGAATTCGAGACCGCTTGTCATGTGTAGTAGGTGACCTACGGTGACCTGACTGCGCAGATCCTCTGGGTCACTCCACCCGTTTAGACCCGAGGCAGCTGCAAGATCGATTTGCCCTCTGCCAACGGCAATGCCGATGAGAGCGCTGGTGAGACTCTTGGTCATGGACCAGGAATTCAGTGGCACCTCAGGGCCAAATCCTTCGGCATAGCGTTCCGCAATTAATTGATTCCTGTAAAAGACCACGATCGCTCGGGTGTTTTGCCGCTCCTCATAATGAATGGCGTCATCGAAGAACGCCCGATCCAGTGCGGCGTTGATACGTGTTGCATCCACCCCCTCCGGATTCATCACCACTTTCGGCCAAGTACTGCCCTCCAGTGACCCCTTGGCGACATTACGCTCCAGATATGCGGCCCCTTCAAGGTCAGTCAGCAAGTCATGCTCAAACCGCGCACAGCCCAGTCCAGGGCGATAGGCTGTCTTGCTGGCCGCGCCAATGGGCCAGAATGCGAATTGCGTAGTGACAACGTTACCCGCAATCTTTGTTCGGGTCAGTCGCCTCTGTAGCGCAGAAATATCGTGAGCAAGGACCTCATCAAATTCTCGCCGGGCGATGAACACGCCGCTGCAAACAGCATGGGAAACATACCCAGCGGGGAGGGGTCCGAGACGACTGAGATAGCTGAGGGCATAAACGCATAATAAGACAACAAGCAAGAAAGCTAAGGGGACCCATTTTTTTTTAATGAAACGATTCATGATGCATCCCTCTTGGTGAAAAAACAGCCATCGTCAGCTTCGTTTGGTTCTTCGAAACTGCCGGCGTGCTGTCAGCCCCCGTATGCCCCGCCCCATTGAAACCGAATGCTCTCCGTCAATGAGGCCTGCTCTGTCACGGCTGGATTGCGCAGAATAACGGCACCAAATCTGGCTAGAACCGGTAGCTCAGGTCCAGTGCTACGGTGCGCGGTGGTTGACGGTTTTTGGCCCAGGAACCGCTGAAAAAGCCTACACCAAACCCGTTGCCGAAAAGAGTCTCGTCAGTCAGGTTTTTGCCAACCAAGGCGACGGTCCAGGTGTCGAGTGTGCTCGCTAGCGCCAGGCGGGCGTTCACCCTCACATAGGAATCCTGATAGTTGGGATCAGCCGGTGTGTTTAGCTCGTCTTCAAACATTACGTCCACGGTGCCACGGAAAAGCATGGCGTCACCAACGGGGAGCGTCAGATTGGTGATGAGGGTGCCCGTCCACTGGGGTGCCCGTCCTGCCGTTTGCCCCGCGAGGTTGGTCGTGCCAGCCGTCGGGTTGGCGGCCACCCAGCCCTCGCAACCACTGGCAACCGGGTCATCTGCTGCTAGCTGGTCTGCGGTGCAGGGTGCGCCCGGAAAATCGTCGTAGACAGAATCGAGATAGGCGCCAGATACGGTAAAGTCCAGAAACGGTGCGGCTTGCCAGCGAGCCTCTATTTCAACCCCCTGACTGGTCGACTCCGCCGCATTGCCGACGATGAAACCGCTGTCCACAAAGGAGCTTACCTGGAGGTCGGTAAGTTCGGTATAAAACGCCGCCAGGTTCAGGGTTGCGGCACCATCTAGAAGCATCATTTTGGCGCCCAATTCGATGCTGTTTACTTCCTCATCGTCATATTCAAATTTGTTTGGGTCACCGTCGGGTACATTCGGGTTAAAACCGCCACTTTTGAAACCCCGGGTATTGCGTAAATAGGCCAGGCCGTGATCGTCGTATTGCCAGCTCAGGTTCAACGAATACGAGAGGTTCCCAGTGCTTCTCTCCTCATCGATTTCTGCATCGGTTCGGTTTAGCAGCCCGCGCGCTACGCCAATTAGAACGGGATTGGTCGTCTGCTCGCGCTCAAAAATGTCAGTTGTCCGGGTGATCAAATTACCGTCTTTCTTGTCGTAGGCATAACGTAAGCCGCCGGTGAGGCTCCAGTCGTCTGCCATGTGCCAGGTCACTTCCCCGAAGGCCGCGGCGGTCTCGGCATCCTGTTGATAGGTAGGGTTCTGGCCCAATTCAAAAGGTGGCACCGGTGACCCCGGTACGTTGATTGCCGACAGGGCAACGAGGCTGATATCGGTGGGCGTATCGACCGTGAGTTCCTGACTCTCAAGATATACACCCAGTATGTAGTCGATAGGTCCGCCTGCGCGGGATGTTAGGCGGAACTCTTGGCTGATCTGTTCGAAGTCTTCATATTGGCCTTGCTCGATAAACAGATAATCGGAGCTGTCGCCATCCAGAACGAAATCCGCTTGGTAGTCGCTGTAGCCGGTTAAGGAAGTTAGGGTGAGGTTGTCGAGTTCCCAATCGATCTGAACTAGGCCGTTGAGTGATTCTGTTTGCGTACCTTCTTCGTTCCATGAGTTGAGGGTGTTTTTATCATCGAACTGAGCAGTCTCAATTGGTGTGATCACATCAGCGTGATTTATCAGTCCTCGGAAGTTTCCCGCAATGCTGGTCAGCTGCGTGTTGTTACCGATAGTTTCCTGCTCCGCGTATTCCAGCTTTGTATAGACACTAATCGAGTCAGTGGGATCCCAGGACAGACTCCCCCGGATCGCCGTGTTCTCCACTTCGGGTTCTTCGGTACCACGTACCAGATTGTCCATGTAACCATTAAATTTCTGCAGTTTGCCTGCTAGCCGGCCGCTGACCCGTTCACCCAAGGGTCCAGAAACGATAGCCGTATATTCCTGGCTACCGTATTCGGCTTCATACAGCGCCCGAACTTCACCCTCGAAGTCTGCGGTGGGGCGAGCTGAGTTCACAATCATCGCGCCTGCTACGGTGTTCTTACCAAACAACACCCCCTGGGGCCCCTTAAGTACTTCTACCGCCTGTAGATCCATAAAGGGAACCAAAAACTGGCGCGTGCGCCCGGCATAAATGCCATCGACAAAGGTTCCCACCGACTGTTCGAACGCCGAGTTATTGCCCGAACCAATCCCTCTGATGAAGATGCTTGCGGGGCTACCACCGCCCGGAGAGTTAAACATCACCACGTTGGGAACGTAGTTCGTAAGGTCTTGGATATCGAGGATAGCCGCCTCTGCGATCTTCTCGCCGCTGATCGCCGTCACAGCGACCGGGACAGTTTGCAAACTTTCTGCGCGCTTTTGTGCGGATACGATGATTTCCTCCAGCGCTAGTTCCTGTGCGCTGACAGCGACCGCGCCAGCGGTGGTAGCAATTGTTAATGGCAAAGCGAGGCTTATCTTGTGCAGTTTAGAGGGCATCATGGGTGGCACCGAAGGTTGACTGATTTTAGGTTAGGATTATTGTGTCATACATTATGACACTACATCGGCGACATATATTATGTCAATACATAAAAAGAACCGGTTAAAACAGTGCTTTATTGCTTTATTGAAGTGTGCTGAAGCAGCAGGCGGTAGAGCTCATCGACTAGTAGGTTCAATGTGCGGAGGGAGCTGAGTTCCTGGTGTTCGCTCAACCTGTGCCACATCTCAAAGCTGGTGATGGCATGGGCCAGCTCTTGTTGCGACGTGTCGAGCTGCCTGATTTCGGGCAGCAACAATTCCAGGTTGTTCCGCAGGTCCTTTTGTAACCGGGCATAGTTGTCTTTCAGGATGGGATAACGCCAAGAGAGTCCCTTGGTCATGAGAAAAAGGTTTTTTTGGTCTGAGTAACCCTCGCAGTAACGCTCAACAGTTGCCCTGACCCGTTCTTCCAAACTTCCCCCGCGCGCCTTCGTGGCGAAGGCTCCCGCTGCCCTGCTGCGCACTTCGTTATTGGCCGCGGCAAACAGGCTTTCCATATCCGGAAAGTGGCGGAACAGCGATCGGATGGTGATACCAGCGCGTTCGGAAATCAGCTGGGCTGTGGGGGCCAGCCAGCCCTCATCGATTAGGGCAAGGCATGCCTCGAGAATCGCCAACCTATTTCGCTCGCCACGTGCATGGCGCCCGTCTTTTTTTACTGTTCGGTGATCTGCCATAGTATTTATAGTGCGTCGATTCGCGCGTAGGGTTCTGCTGCCTGTAGGCCCACCCAGTATGCCGACTGGACCAGCTGATGCCATCGTTTTAACGAGCCAGGACAAGGTTGGCCTGGTTTCAAAGTGAACGGGTGATTGGCAACCCACCTTTACGCCCAAGGCCACGGCTTCTCTAATGATCCGGCGGCTACAGGTTTGGCGGGGCTACTCCGTTTATGGTGACTGGCATTCTCGACTGCCTCAGTTACACCCCGGCTTCCGGGATTCCATGGTCCATATCCAGCGCCGGGTTCTCTGAGCCTGGAACACCGACGACCCTGGCGGGCACCCCTGCCACGGTTGTGTGGGGCGGTACGTCCTGCAGCACCACCGAGCCGGCGCCGACCTTGGCGCCTTCGCCAACCATAATGTTGCCTAGGATTTTTGCCCCGGCGGAGATCAGCACACCGTCACCAATTTTGGGGTGCCGGTCGCCATCTTGTTTTCCAGTACCCCCCAGAGTGACCGACTGAAGAATAGAGACGTGGTTGCCTACTACGGCCGTTTCACCAATCACTAAGCCAGTGGCGTGGTCGAGCATAATGCCGTGACCAAAGCGCGCAGCGGGATGAATGTCTATGCCAAACTTTTGTGATACCTGGCTTTGTAGAAATAGAGCCAGTGAATGTCGATTTTCCTGCCACAGCCAATGGGCAACACGATGAGTTTGTAAGGCTTGAAATCCCTTGAAATACAAAAAAGGCAGATGATATTCCTGACAGGCTGAGTCGCGATCGAGGACCGCCTGTAAATCGTTGCGGATAGCGCTGCGAAGAGTAGCGTCACTGCTAAAGGCCGCCAGCATGATTTCTCGGAGCATCATGGCCGGAACGGTTGGGCTATCGAGCTGGTTAGCCAGATGAAAGCTTAGGGCGCATTCGAGTTCGTCATGATGCAAAATGGTTGCATGCAGAAAGCTCACCAGAACGGGCTCTTGGCTTGCAGCGCGCTCGGTCTCAGCCCGCATTTTTTCCCAAATAGGGTCGCCGCCCTGTAATTTTTTTATGGGTACTGAATGAACTGCCGTCATAACGGTTACCATTTCTAAGGTGTTAATACTTCCCTTGCCTAGAGTAGCGCAGGATGTCGGTTGGACCTAGTCAGAAAAAATACCCCTAAAACACCATAAAGTGTGATTCCGCTCGCTGTATTTCTTTTCAAAAAGTGTCCAAGGTGTAGTCACTTTAAGTTGTTCGAGCGTGCCCTTGAAGCCAATAAGCGCACAAGCGAGCGCGAATTCCTGTGCGTAAACCTGCCAATTGCTGCGCATTTCCACGGCGCCGCCCAAGTGTGCCAAAAGGGGGAACCCTGGGTGACCATGCACGCGTCGTTTAAGTTGCGACGATTTAGGCCAGGGATTGGGGTAAAGCAGGTAGTGATGAGCCACCTTCATATTGCTGCTCTTGAGTAACTGCCAGAAGGGTTCACACTCGGCGCGCAGCAGCAGGTATTGATCAGAGGCGTCGGCGTGTTTGGTCAGCCGATGAGTAGATTTATCAAGACCAATAACGGCAGCATCACCGTGCTGCTCTGCTAAGCGTTTGGTGCTCATACCTGTACCGCAAAAGGAGTCGAGGACTAGGGGTGGGTTACCACGTTCAGCGAGCCAATCCATGGCATAGTCAAAGGATTTTTGTGTGTGTTCGGGTATGGGTTTGCGCCAGCGCGTCCCGCAGTGTTTAGTCACCAGCGCCTCGAGATCGGGATGAGGGGTCTGCTGATCGCTCTGCACAGGAGGCTGTTCAATTTGCGTGTCTTCATTCACCTTGCCATCATACCGCGCTTGCAATGGGAGTTTTTAATTATGCGCGCAGATTTGCGCCCCTACTGGGTGAAAAAAGCTTGGCTGAATTGTCGCGAGGCCTGGATAGATTATTTTTTACGCCCACGCTGTGCCTCGCTGGGTGCCTGTCCCAACATTATGAATCCCTGGTGGGTCGATATTGCGGGTAATAACATTCACATTGGGCATTCGTTTACTGCGGTTGGCGAGGCCGCCCAGCGCATTAAAATTGGCGTTTGGGGCCGAGCTCAGGGAGAAGGAAAAATCACGATTGGCAATGGCGTGTTGCTAAGCCCCGGCGTGCGCATTGCGTGCAGCGACGAGGTAACCATTGGGCACGGTGTCATGATGGCCAATGGCGCCTACGTCACTGATTCCGATTGGCACGGGCTTTATGACCGCGTGGCTAGATCAGAGCGGGTTACCCCGGTGCACCTTGGCGATAACGTTTGGTTAGGTGACGGGGCCAAGGTGCTTAAGGGCGTGACGATTGGGGAAAATAGTGTCGTGGCGGCGGGTGCAGTGGTGACGCGTGATGTGCCGGCAAATGTGATCGTCGCGGGCAATCCAGCTCAGGTTGTGAAAGAGCTTGATCAAGCAGCTCCTAGGCGCACCCGTGCAGATCTATATAAAGACCCATACGCAACGGCTGACTTTTACGATGCTGTCGATAAAGACGTGCTGTCTGAAAACACGTTTTTTTATTGGGTTTGGAGCTGTATTTACCCGGCTGCGCGCCGGGAAAAATAACCGATTACAGCAGGCGTAAAGGGGGCTCATTCATAGCCGCCATTTGTTCTCGTAGCTCAAGAATATGATCACCCCAGAAGCGCTCCTGTCCAAACCACGGAAAGGCTCTTGGGAAAGCCGGATCGTCCCAGCGCCGCCCAAGCCATGCGGCATGGTGCATGATTCGCAGTGTCCGTAGGGCTTCTACCCAGCGCAGCTGTCTAGGGTCGAAGTCATGAAACTCCTCGTAGCCTGCAATTAACTCTGCCAGCTGTTGCTCTCGGTGGTGGCGTTCGCCATTTAAAAACATCCAGAGATCTTGAATGGCAGGTCCCGAGATACAGTCATCGAGGTCGACGAAGTGTGCCGTGTCGTCTCGCCACAAAATGTTGCCGCAGTGGCAATCACCATGGATGCGCTGCAAATCAGACGGCGTCATGCCCGACAGCAGTTCTCGCGCCGCCTGTTCACAGTCAAGGGCCAGGGTGCTGTAAGCCTCTTGAAGGTCACGCGGAATAAAGTGCTCTCTGAGAAACTGGCGGCTAGCCGTTGCCATACGATCGAGATCTATTTCAATGCGATGCTCAAAAGGCTTTGCGGCGCCAACCCGATGAATACGCCCCAGTACATTACCCAATTGGTATAAATGTTCGAGATTATCGAGCTCCGGGGGATGACCTCCACGACGCTTGAACACGGTGAAACGCTGACCTAAGGCTTTATGCAGGGTTTCGCCGTTTGTGATTTCAGGTGCTACGACAGAAATATCGTGCTCGACGAGCTCTAAAGCAAATCGATGCTCCTCGAGAATCTGTGCGTCAGACCAGCGTTCCGCTCGATAGAATTTAACAATTACCGGGACTTCATCCTCGATACCGACCTGGTAAACCCGGTTTTCATAGGAGTTCAGGCCAATAAGTCGCAAGTCGCACCGGTAACCTACGGTCTCGACGCAGTCGACAACGGCATCGGGGGTCAGTGCGTCGTAGGGATGTGACATGGCATTAAGGTCATCGCAAATACCCAGCATAACCCAGTCGTTGGGTTTAGCGGGTATTCACCCTTTGAATTTGCGGTGCTCGCGCTAAGCACCACGCGTCGATGCGCGCTGCACCCGCCTTTACCAAAGTCTCAGCGACCGCTTCTAGTGTGGCCCCTGTGGTGATGACATCGTCAACAATGAGAATGGACTGCCCGCTGAAGGACTTCTTTGTGGTGTAACGCCCTTGGCTATTGATAATGCGTTGCGCTCGATCCATGTGATGCTGGGCCTTGGCTCTGGAACTGGCCGAGAGGCAATCGGCTACGGGGGGTGATGTACGAAGTTGCAGCCCAAGCTCCTTGCTCAGGGCTTGCGCCAGCAGCTTACTTTGGTTGTAGCCACGACCCCAACGACCTCGCCAATGCATAGGTACCGGTACCAGAGCATGATAGCGCCCGGTAATAGGCGCCGCGTTCAGGGCGAGTTGCACCAGAAGGTGGCTAAGTTCTATTGCGCCATGAAATTTCCAGCGATGAATCAGGTCTCGAGTTACACCGCTGTACTCCAGCCCGGCCAGTACAAAGTGCAATGCCGTGGTGCGCTGGCAATGGCCGGTTAGAGCGGCCCCCGGTTGGCCGCAGCGCTGGCAAGCCCAAAGGTTGCGTCGAATTGAATTTAGGCAGTTGCTGCACAGTAAATCTGCCGGCTCACAGGCGATATGACAAGTCAGGCAGTGACTGGGCAAAAAATCCTGTTGAAGTGTCTGTGCCAACCGATGCAGCCACATTGGCACAACCCCTGCTAAAAAATCTGAGAATGCACCGTAGCCTGGGATTATGGAACATCCCGTCCATTCATGCCTGAGGTTTGCTAGGATTAGGTTTGGTCCCAGAACAAGGCGAGTCACATGACCGAGTCGATGCACGCATCAAAATCCGAGGACCCCGACAACAACGAACGGCGCCTCTATCCCGAGGATCAGGCGAAGGTAGATACCTTTTTAAAATCGGGTGTTAACTCGGTAGAGCGTAAACCGTTCAGGCCAATCATCATGATCTTATTGTTGATTGCGGTGGTTACCGGATTTAGCCTGCTGAGTCAGGGCATCGCGCTCTGGGCCGGTATTTACTGATCTTTATTGCTGTTGGTTTCAGAGTAACGCAGCAAATGTTTTCCTACTCGGTGTGTGGCGCAGCCTGGTAGCGCACTTCCTTCGGGAGGAAGGGGTCGGAGGTTCAAATCCTCTCACACCGACCATGAAATGCTATCAGATGCAGGGTCGCTGGCGCTCTGCTCAACAACAGGGCAGACCTCCATATCCCATTGTCGCCATGCTACTTCCCACCACCTTTATCGGCCATCTAGCACGTCACTAAAAATTTAAACCAAGCCCCAGACTAACCCTGGAGGGGTTCGCAATGCGATCGGATTGTTGGATTCGCAATCCCCCATGCCGAGTTACACCACCCAACATGAATAGGTAGGCATTCGAACAGTCCATAAGCACTAAGCTTTGACAGACAGACAAAACGCACAAAAAGCCGGCGACCGCGACGGATTCCTCACCCATTAGCCGTATCAGTTGTGAGGCTAGCAAAAATCACCTGCCTCAAACCGCCCTTTTAGAGCTGCTGAGGAATACACAATGAAGACTCGAACTACACTTTTGATAACGATAGTGATGTCATTGGGGGCCAACGCCGCACTGGCTGTTACGTCGGGTATAGACCAGCGTCAGAGCAACCAGGAAGCCCGTATAGAGCAGGGTGTTCGCAGTGGTGAACTTACTAAAAAGGAGTCTGTTCGCCTAGTGCGGGGGCAGGTTGAGCTCCAGAAAATGGAAAACCGCAGCAAGCGTGATGGTGTGGTTACAAAAAGGGAGCGCGCTCGACTGCACAAAAAGGCGAGTGGGGAGTCCGGCAGGATCTACCGAAACAAGCACGATGGCAGTCGTCGCGCTAGCAAGTTGGCCTATTAGCTGTATTAGCCGAGAAAATCTCGACCCATGCACAGATAACCAGCACCCGAAATAACCCGAGCCGGCGGCGTAACAACATGCCGTTTTTTTGGACAAAGCCCGTCGAAACGCTTCGACAAAAACGAAGTTAGGGAAGACATTGACATGCCGATTTACAAAAAGCTACTACGAACCAGCCTGTGTGTTGCCTTATTGATCTTTAGCAACTTCACGACTTCTGCGAGCCAAATGGGCCCTTTTAATGCCCTCATGAGTGCAGTGCAAGGGGCGCGATCTGGCGAGCCTGTACTGCCCACCCCAACCCTTTCACTTTCCGCTTCTACAGAGAGTGCATTGATTGGTGCTGCATTCACGCTCAGCTGGTCATCTACCCATGCCACCAACTGCTCGGCATCGGGCAGTTGGAGTGGCGACAAGTCGACCTCGGGAAGTGAAACGATTTCTGGGGAAGTGGCAGGCAGCAATACTTACGAACTCACTTGCTTGGGCGTGCGAGGCGAACACTCAGCCAGCGTTTCTGTTGAAATCACTGGCCCTGTTGCCGCGTTATGGGACTACACCGATATAGTCTACGGAACCGAAGATCCCAGCCGTCAGTGGCTCAATATTCGCTTGGCTTATGACCAGACCGAGCCCTCACCAGTCTACCTTTTTGCACATGGTAACGGTGGCTCCGCTAACGGCATGTCCCGCAAGCAACTCCACACCATAGCCAGCGAGGGCTATACCACCGTGAGCTGGGAGTCCATTGTTACGCTTGAAGGCGAGGCCGATCTGCTAACCGCCGTCGCCGATGCACAGGTGATGTTCGATTGGGTGCTTGCCAACGCCGCTACCTACAACATGGATCCAGACCATGTCGTGGTCGGTGGGCGCTCCCGCGGCTCGATTATCAGTTGGCAACTGGCGCACAGTAATCACCCTTCAATTGAGGGAATTTACATGTACAACGCCCTGCCCAGAGGGGCCTGGCAAGGGGACGACTGGACCCCCGATGACGATGTTAACCCCAATAGCCCCATTGCGTATCTGGTGTATGGCCCAGATTTTGACGACGACGACGGCCATAACCCCATATACGCCGATCCGGTTATTGCCCGCTATGACGAGTTGGACATTGGCACCCGCATGACCCGCTATGTGGATATGTGGGGCGACTTCCAGAATGGGCAGGGAAATTGGATAAACGATGGGGAATTGATGCACTACTTCCCCGAGTTTGTGGCGACGCTGAAAGGTATCAATACCCCCCCCTCTGCGGCAAATAACGTGCTGTTTATGGGCCACAGCTTTTTTGCACCGATTGCCCGTCAGATACCTTTTCATGCCGCGCAACTAGAACGCAATGACTATACCCAACATGTTGAACAGTCTGGCGGTGAAACGGGCACTCCCTTGGCGCTTTGGCAAGACGAGGAGCACCGCGAGAATATTCAGGCCGTCCTCGACACCGGTGACGTGGAGGTTTTTGGTATGACCTTTGGCCGCAACGGTGGTTATGAACTCTGGATTGACTATGCCCTGTCAAAAAACCCCAATACCCGATTTGTCATCGGCATTCCCTGGATAGATTTCCCAGCTGATTACGATACCGCCACTTATGGCAACACATACAGCGAGGGATTAGAGGCTATTTGGATGGGGTTTGGAGCATTACAAGCCTCGTATCCCGACGTTGACATAACCTTCATGCCCTATGGCCTCGCCGCGGTAGAACTTCGGTACCTGTTTGAAGCTGGCCAACTGCCGGGCATAACCGAACTAATCGGTGATAATCCCGAGACATCGTTATTCAAAGATGCGAAAGGTCACGGCCACGCTGGGGGGCTGTTGTTGGATTTAGCCGAGTTTATTTGGTTAAAGGCAATTTTTGGGATTGATCTGGAAAGCTATAACTATGACGCTGGCCACGGTATAGATTTGAAAGAAATTGCTCAAACCATTGTGAGTGATTACGGGTACTATTTTGAGTAGAGCCATTGACTGAATTTAGGGCGGCCCTTACTGGGGCTGCCCACTACTTTTTCCATGGAAAAACCTTTGGGCTTCCGGTCAAAGACCATAACCCTATCCAAATAACAATTGGCAGGCCGAAAATGAGCACTCTCTCGCCCCTCAGCACTTGGTCAAAGTAGAACTCAAACATCCAAGGAAAATCCTGTTGTGGTACCCCTATGGCTTCGAGGGAGAAAAGGGTCACAGCGATGAGGGTGAGATGCGCGAACGCCCACCAAGACAATACAGTACAGATCCCGGCTTTCATTACTTTTCTCTCCTCCTGTCGTTTCCCGAATCATATGACAGACAGAGGGAAGTGGAGCGAATTTCTCTCTAACCCCTGTTGTTACTGTAGAAAGGCATTTCAGCGACTGGCCTTCTGTGACTAAAGCTTGTTAGGGTCTCAGGGATTTGGCGGCGGAGAATTCATGGTGAGTGGTATAAAACAGAATCTGACGCGGTTGTTGTCATGGTACGCATTTCTGCACGCCGTCACTTTGTCGGCCATCCTATTTGTGCACTTCGTCCTTAATATCGATATGACCCTTTTGGGAAAACCCGGCAAGCTTCTGGAAGCCTACTTCCTCGATCTGCTTGGAAGAAATATAGCGATCAGTCTTTCGCCTGTTTTGTGGTTAATACTGCGTCTTTTAACAGGCAGTGCACGAATGCTCCCCTGGCGATTTTAGTGCTACGTCATGCTGTAGCCGAGCTCGCGTTGGGTGTGGCGGTGTCGTTAAATACCTAAGAAGCGTTAGGGCTGAGAGGGCTTACACAACAGCGGAATAAGGTAGAGCCAGCCTAGAACGGGGACAGGAAATACCCATAGCGCGGCCCACCAGCCCGACCTTCCAATATCGTGCAGCCGTCTCACTGTTGCCGATGTCGTTGGAATAGCCATGATGGGGCGATACAACAACACAAGCAGCCCCACCTCAGGATCAACCATGCCCATGGGTATGAAGTTGCCCAAAGGCAGATCGAGTAGGCTGATTGTGGTAGTTGCGGTAGCTTCGTCGATGATTGCGACCACTCCATACATCAACATAAAAAACAGCATAAAAAACCAGAATTCGGCTCTTGCAGCCGTACCTTTGAAGTCAAAAGTCTGCTTAATACCTAGCTTTACTGAGTTGAAAAACATCGACATGTCATGCTCCTGCTCAATGTTCGCTGCTAATGAAGCGCTGCTCTGGATATCTTCCGGCTATGGGTAAAAAGAGATGAGCTAGTTTTCGACCGCCATCCGGACAATCAAAAAAAGTACACAAGAGGTTAACAAACATCCACGCCTGCATAGCTCGATAAAAGGTTTCTGTCGCCACACCACAGGGTACGAGCTTGGCATCTGTGGTCGCAAGCCCTGTTAATACTGCAGAGGAACTTGCCATGCTCTAAGCTGTGTCTTCGTCTTCAGGGTAAGGTTTTGGTTATGCCGCTAAAGATAATAGGTGCCGGGCCAGGTAGAACAGGGACGCTGTCACTGAAGACGGCTTTGGAGCACCTGGGTTATGCGCCCTGTCATCATATGAAATCCTGCTTTGAAGGGCGCCAGCAAACCCGGTGGTTCCTACAGGCAGCCCAAGGCGAGCCCGTCGACTGGCAGCAAGTTTTTGATGGCTTTGAGGCAGCAGTAGATTGGCCGGCCGCGGCCTATTACAAGGAGCTAATGCAAGCCTTCCCCGGGGCAAAAGTAATCTTTAGTGACCGCGCTCCCGAGGCCTGGTATGACAGCGTGGCGACCACAATTTTCCAAGTGCTGCCCAATATTCCATCGTGGTTGAGGCGTGTTGTCCCCCATGTGGATCGAGTGGCACTCATGGTTGAGAAAACAGTGTGGCAAAACGAATTGAACGGTCAGTTCACCAACCGCGCGGCCATGCTGGATTTTTTTGAGCGCCGCCGGGATGAGGTGAAGGCACATGTTCCTGCCGACCAGCTGTTGATTCACTCAGCGTCTGAGGGGTGGGAGCCTCTTTGCAATTTTTTAGGGGTGGAGGTACCAAACAGCCCCTACCCCTGGGTTAACGAGGGGGCGAGAATCCGACGAGGGGTAAGGGTGTTAAAGGCACTTGCCTATCTGCCGCGAGCACTGCTTTTAGTGGGAATAACGATAGTCATTTACTGGGGGGCCACTTAACCCCCTTGATAAAAAGGCGGTGACTATTATCGCCTCTATGCCTTGCGTCGTTGCACAGCCGCTGATCGAAATTCCAGTCCCGCCGATGTGGATTCAGCGTTGAGGTTTTAGGACAAGGCAGCAATCCGTTTGAAACAGCCCGGGAGCCTTCTTCTAAGCAGACAAAACGCTGTGTTGATATTTTGGATTACAGTAAAGTAACCGCCTACTTAAATTCACTTGCCAATACAATTGCTGTCAGCAGCAAAGTCAGAGGCAAATCGGTTTACTGAAGAGGTTCGATACCATGCCTGAAATTAGTGTTCAAAACAGACCAGCCGCCCTCGACAACCTGGAGCCCTGCGAATCTTTCGGAGAGCCTGTTGGGGCCCTGCCGTTACAAACGGCAATGGGTTTTTATGAAGGCGACTCATTCAAAGGGCAGGTCTATACCGGTACTTGGGAGTGTGAGCCTGGCACTATGGAGCTAGACCTAGATCTTACAGAATTTTGCCACTTGCTGGCCGGGCACTGGAAATTCACTTCTAAAGCGGGAGTTGTCACTGAGGTGCGGGCTGGTGACAGTTGGGTTTTTCCTCGAGGATGGCAGGGCACGGCTGAGGTGATAGAGACGGTACGGAAAGTCTATTGCATGATGGTGCCTGAAGAGAACAGTTAGCCGCTGCTGCATACTTGACGATCGTGCAAGTCTCGGACGATCCCAGGCAGTGCCTATTTTCGGGCACGGCGTTAGCTGCCTCAGTGGCCAGTATTTTTACAATGGCAACTCTAGACCTGTTTTTGGTTATGGCGGTGGGTTTATTCTGCAGCGCGGTGATTCCAGGATGCCTAACGCGATCTAAGCAGCCTGGGGTTCCCGGGCCCTGCCCGGGTGTAAATAATTTCCACTTCGGTAATCCAACCCAACCCAATCGCCATACAAAGTGCGTATCCTATAGGTTTCAGGGAGCCTTAATCCTATGAAAGCATTAGTAAAAAAGCGCGCCGAGGAAGGTCTTTGGCTGGAAGACGTGCCAATTCCGGAAATTGGCGGCAATGATGTCTTGATCAAGGTCCACAAAACAGCGATTTGTGGCACCGACGTTCATATTTACAACTGGGATGAATGGGCCCAAAAAACGATTCCCGTGCCCATGGTCAGTGGCCATGAATTTGCGGGTGAAATTGTTGAGCTGGGCAGTAACGTCAGCGGGCTACAAGTGGGTGACATTGTTTCCGGTGAGGGGCATGTTGTCTGCGGACGATGCAGAAACTGCCTGGCGGGTCGCTTGCATCTCTGTCCCAATACGAAAGGCGTGGGCGTTAATCGCGATGGTGCTTTTGCCGAGTACCTTGCCATACCGGCCACCAATGTTTTTCGCCCCAATGTTTATATACCGACCGACTTACTGAGCATTTTCGACCCCTACGGCAATGCCGTTCATACCGCGCTGTCGTTCAACATGGTGGGCGAGGATGTCATCATTACCGGGGCCGGCCCCATTGGTATTATGGCGGCCATGGTTGCCGGGCACTGCGGCGCACGCAACGTCATATTGACCGACGTGAATGAGTACAGACTGGATCTTGCCAAACGCATTGTGCCGAAAGTGCAACCCATCAATGTCTCAAAGCAAGAGATCTCACGCAATTTTATGGAGAGCTTGGGCATACTTGAGGGCTTCGACGTTTGTTTAGAAATGTCGGGGTCTCCAGTCGCGTTTCAAGACGTTTTAAGCAAAATGATCAACGGGGGCAGCATAGCCATGCTGGGCCTCATGCCCGATGACACGGGCATTGCCTGGACCGACGTGGTCTTTAAGGGCCTCAATATAAAAGGCATTTACGGGCGGGAAATGTACGAGACTTGGTACAAGATGGTGATGATGGTGCAGAGCGGTTTGCCCATAGAGCGCATCATTACCCACCGACTGCACTACACCGAATTTCAGGAAGGCTTCGACATTATGCGTTCGGGGCAATCTGGAAAAATCATACTGAACTGGAAGGACTGATATGAGTTTCCGTGCCGCTCAGCAGAGTTTTGCTGAAGAAATCGCCGATATTAAATCGGCAGGTCTTTGGAAGACCGAGCGCGTCATTGCGTCAGACCAAAAGAACGACATTACACTTTCAGATGGCGCCAATGTCGTGAACATGTGTGCCAACAACTATTTAGGGCTCGCCAATCATCCCAAAGTGAAGCAGGCGGCCAGTGACAGCTTGCAGCAGTGGGGCTTTGGCGCCGCTTCAGTGCGGTTTATCTGTGGGACGCAAGAGATTCACAAAACCTTGGAGCAGCGGGTAAGTCGCTTCTTGGGTATGGAGGACACCATTTTGTACGCGGCGTGCTTCGATGCTAACACCGGTCTGTACGAAACTATATTGGGTCCAGAGGATGCGGTTATCTCGGATGAGCTCAACCATGCCTCAATTATCGACGGCATTCGGTTGTGTAAAGCGGCGCGCTATCGTTATAAAAATAACGATATGGCCGACCTTGAGGTGCAGCTTCAGGCAGCAAAAGCGGCGGGGGCGCGTCGGATACTGATTACCACCGATGGCGTATTTTCTATGGACGGTACGATTGCCCAGCTCGATGTTATTTGCGACCTCGCGGAAAAATACGACGCTATGGTGCATCATGATGACTGTCACGCGACGGGCTTCATGGGGGAACAGGGTCGTGGTGTCCATGAGTACTGTAACGTTATGGATCGCGTAGACATTACGACCGGTACTTTTGGCAAGGCGTTGGGCGGCGGCTCGGGTGGTTACACGGCTGGGCGTCAGGAGATCATCGACTTGCTGCGACAGCGTTCACGGCCCTACCTGTTTTCAAACACCTTAACGCCATCAATCTGCGCGGCGTCACTCACGGTTTTAGATATGCTTGAGGCATCGACTGAGCTGCGCGATCGCCTCCATGACAATACCCAGTATTTTAGAGCACAAATGCTGGCCCACGGTTTTGCAGTGCCTGAGGGCGATCACCCCATTGTTCCCGTCATGCTAGGAGACGCGGTTGTGGCCCAGAAGATGTCCCAACGCCTGCTGGAGCTGGGCATTTATGCCGTTGGCTTCTTCTACCCGGTGGTTCCCAAGGGAAAGGCACGTATTCGAGTGCAAATTTCAGCAGGGCATACCCGAGAGAATCTCGACAAAGCGGTTGCGGCCTTTAGTCAGGCGCAGCAAGAGCTCGTTGCATAGTGTGTTGGTCGTGGAGTTTTAGACGTCGTCTTTTGAGCGTCGCGCCTTTAGAAGAGCGCCCCTATACAAACTTGTCTTGAGGGCGCTTAGCGCAGTGATTTTTGGAGCACAGATCTACTGGTGTAGACCTGTACTAACGACCTGAGAACCCGCGAGTGTCGCGTGGCAACACCGGCTTCTTTACTGCTTTATAACGCAGTATTCGCCGTATTCAGCGACTTCTTGGGTTGTCCAATCGGACTTGGGCTTTTCATCAAGATTTTCACACCACTTGTCACTGCCAATGGTTGTGGCGTCGATGAGGCAGTGCTTGGCATAGCTCTTACGGTCGTCACCCGTCCAGTCACCTTTTGGAATCGCCTTTTGAGCCTCGCACCAGCCGGCACTTCCGGGCTTGTCAGCACAGCCTGTTAGTAACAGACCCGCGCTTAATAAAATAGCTCCCAGCGCAGAACGCTTGTGAGTGGGTGTCATATTGCCTCCAACACATTGATGAATTGGCAGTGAGTTTAGCGTCGATTCCGCGTCAAGCCAGGTTCATTTAGCGACAACGCGGTCTTGGATGGGCATAGCCTCGCAGTCCTAAGCTGTAAAAGAGCCACTGACTTAATATCGATTAACTTGACTTACGTTAAAGCTAACCACCCAGCCGATCGAGCAGGCTGTAAAACAGCATGCCGGCGACTTGTCCGGGGCGCCTCAGTAAGGTGCCTCCAGGGAAGCGTCGTGTTGGCACTGAGGCCATGCGTGAGAAATCGTCGGTATCACCTGAAATGGCCGCGGCTAAAAGGTAGCCTGCCATCGTGGCTGTGGGAACGCCGTGACCCGAGAAACCCTGAGCATAAAAAGTACGACGACCCAGGCGACCAAAGTCGGGCATACGGTTCATGGTGATGCCCAGTGTGCCCCCCCAACCATATTCCACAGCCACATCCGCAAGATCGGGATAGATTTTGAGCATGTGGGGCCATACAAATCGTGCAATATCCTTGGGAAAGGCGGCACCGTAGGTCTCACCACCACCGAAAAGCAGGCGACCATCACCGGAGAGTTTCCAATAGTTAATGACAAAGAGGGTGTCAGATAGGCTAACGTTATCGCGGCAGATTGCGGTCTGCTGTGCCTTAGTGAGGGGCTCGGTGGCCAAAATGAAATTATTAATGGGCATTATGTTGCCCGCTATTCGCGGCTCTAAATTACCCAGATAGCCGTTGCAGGCTAAAACCAAAAAGCGTGATTTTACCGTACCGCGGTCGGTTTTTACCTGCACCTGTCCATTTTTAGACTCGTCGTAGCTCAGTACTCGGCTATTTTCAAAAATATCTGCGCCAAGGAGATCGGCCGCTTTAGCGAGGCCAAAGGCGTATTTTAGTGGGTGCAAATGCTTCGCACCGAGGTCAAGTAATGCGCCGTGGTGATGATTCGCTGTTGTCATCCAGGCGGCTTCGGTTGCGTCGACAAACCGCATCTGGTCATAGCCATAGGTCTTACTGAGGTACTCGACCTCCTGCTGTAACCCTTTGGTGTGTCTTCGTTTGGCCGCTAAATGTAAATTTCCAGTCCCTAGCTCACACTCGATTTTAAATTCATCAATTAAATTAGCGACGAGATCTACGGCTTCCAAACCCAGCCGCCATAGGTCTTTTGCGGTGCCAAGGCCTACCCACTGCTCTAGGTCTTCTTGATCAGCACGTTGACCCGTGCCGACATGGCCTCCATTACGACCCGAAGCGCCCCAGCCCACACGTTCAGCCTCTAACAAGGTGACGGAAAATCCGAGCTTGCGAAGGTGGAGGGCGGTGGAAAGCCCTGTGTAACCCCCCCCAACAATACAAACATCAGAAGCGATTTCTCCCGATAGCTGTGGAAAGTCCCTATGAGGTGATGCGGAGGCGGCATACCAGGAATCGACGTGTTGGGAATTGGCTGTCATAAGCCCTCACTGTTTAACCCGGGTTCGTATTTTAATGTGCGATGTGATTTTACACCCTTGCCGTCAAGCTCGCTTGCCCCCCATACTTCGGGGACTTCCATTACCGGTTAATTTTATGAGTTCCAAACTCTCGGGTGACACCAACACAGAAACCCGCATTCATAGCCCCGAAAACGCTAGTGGGTCGCTTCTTATTCCCCCGGAGGAAATGGCTAAGATTACGGCTTGGCTTAAGGAGAACAATATTTCAGAGGTTGAGTGTATTGTCCCCGACCTCACGGGCAATGCCCGGGGCAAATTTATACCGGCCCATCAGTTTACCGAGCAGCTGGAACAGAAGTTACCAGAATCTATTTTGGTTCAGACCGTCACCGGCGAATACACCGATGATCATTGGGATTTCGTAGAGCCTA
>Ga0206126_10002291_pt1 | contig 21208 bp, 6 predicted proteins | sample Helgoland_Spring_5_FD_148621 | JGI IMG/M metagenome (GOLD analysis project Ga0206126, IMG submission 148621) | Pelagic subsurface seawater microbial communities from Kabeltonne, Helgoland, North Sea - Helgoland_Spring_Bloom_20160412_1 | ecosystem: Environmental > Aquatic > Marine > Epipelagic ...
GAATACCATACATAGTACATTTATTCGCTTCCACCACTGGTATGCCACATCTCAGGCCAATATGAGTCGATTCACAGACGCACGTCCAACTATTACTTCCATAATCCAATTCACAAAGTCCGTGTCCAGAACACGGTTTACCATTGACGGCGGACCATTTCTCCAATTCGTCAGGAAAATAATCACACTCACGTTGCTCCTTAGAACAGGTAGGTCCCGTATAATAAGGCTGTCTATAAATGGGCTCTTCAGGACAAATACATTGTAAACGCGTCCCGTTAAAATTACATTGGCCATTGTCACACGGATTGGCCGCAGCACATTCTTGCTGGGCATACTGGCAATTGCGACCCATCCAACCAAAATCGCACGCACATTCGTAAGAAGGTGATGGCTCCGAAATGTCAGTACATTCCGCGTCATTCTGACACGGGTGAGCAGGGCCAGAAACACATCCGTTTGCTTCGATCACAGGAATATCGCAAAATTTACCGGTCCAACTCGATGGACACTCACATCGGAAATTATCATCCTCGTCAAAACATTTACCCGCATTCTGACATGGCGCATATTCACACGAATTGATAGAAACGTCGCAGTAGTAGCCTATCCAACCAAAATCACACGTGCATTCAAAAACAGTCTCATCAGGATTGAAATGACACTTACCATTCGCACAAATCTCACATTCATCTTCGATATCGTCCAAAAGGGATGTAATAGAGGTACATACATCCGTATCATACACATATATCTGAAGAATATCCGCCCGAACTTGGTCCAAATACTCTTTCACAGCTTGTAATGCATTGGCCAGTGTTTTGCCCATATTGGTCTCGCGTTCAATCAAATACAAACGATCTTGAATATTACCAGTAATCGATGACACATTACGAATATGCTCCTGAATGACTTTTGATTCTGTAATCGATTCTTGCAATGCGTCCAAAATTTTATGAATCATTTCCTCTTCAGATTCAGGATCTTTCACTTCCAACAAAGAATTCATATCATGCACCGTCAATTCCAATTTCCAAATGGACGAGTGTTGTTCGTCCAAAATACTATTCACACGATACATAAAATTATGCTTACCATATTCCACCAATGAACGATTCACTTGTGTATAACGATCAAACTCAACCTTTTTCGCCTCGATGCCGGAATAAATTTCAGAACCCTGTAACAAAATAGCCGTACAGTGGTGAGCACGGTCAATAGCCACAGGAACCACTAAACACTTAAAATGGGCACATTCTTCCAACACTTGAATGTTGACATGACCATAAAAAAAATTGGTACAGGCCGAAGATAAACATTCATACTGATCTTCCTTTAAATGATCTTCAGAAAATTCAGAAACATTAAACTCGGTCTCATGCCACTCTAAATGGTCACAATAGGTCCAACACGGACCATCTTCACAGGGATCGAGGACAGTCCCATCTTTATGAGGGACCATATAACTGGTTCCTTCACTACAATTGTCTTGAGGCTTGTCCCAAGTTTCATGGGAGGAAGACAAGGACAACAAGGACAACCATAAAAGTAACAACATCTGAGAAAATAGAATACATCTTATATATAGCAGAATTCAAAAAAAAGGTTATTCTTTATTCGGAAGCAATTTTTTGGCAAATGTTCAACGACCAAAATTTTGGCGAATGAAAGACCAATTTTTTGGTCGCGACAATGGATGACCAATTTTTTGGCGAAAGACCAATTTTTTAGTCACGACAATGGATGACCAATTTTTTGGTTAATGATGACCAATTTTTTAGCAAATCTCTGACCAAAATTTTGGCGAATGAAAGACCAATGGATGACCTATTTTTTGGTTAATGATGACCAATTTTTTAGCAAATCTCTGACCAAAATTTTGGCGAATGAAAGACCAATGTTGCCGGCAAACCAACGACCAATTTTTTGGTAATCATTAGACCGATAGTATACGAGCATAATTGTCAATAATATTTTGGCGAAAAGTTGGACGAAATGCCATTAATACATCATGTTCAGCACGCATATTACGATACGCATCTTTTGTCCCAGACGTCGAAATTTCGATATCAGAAACTCTTGTATTAAACTCTTGCATGAGATTTTCTTTGGTACGCTGAGCTGCCGAAGACGTATCGTTAAAACAGTCAGACATATATTCCAACGATTTAATAAAGACAGGTCCAGAATTTAAAATGTCTTCATTCCCAAAAAAACTTTTGAGCAAATGTGCGTTACATTCTTTCGCTTGGCGCTGGGTCAAACTCAATGGATCAGCCGCCGCCATAGACAACCAAGACTTACTCAGATATTGAACATGTTCATTACGACTGTAAGATTTCTCATATTCGATCGTTGTATTCAATGCTCTCCCGTAACGGCTCAACAAATCCGCTGAAATGGGCCCATTGACATATACATTGTAATATTTATAACAATTGACTTCCAAGGTCCTTGCAAACATGTTTACATCCGATTTTGATTCTGGCGGCTGTATCAGCCGTGTACAGCCATCCGCGACAAATGTAATGTTCTCGGCGGCCGCCACAACAATATAAAAAAGCAATAAAAATTCTTTCATACATATTTGTAGTTTGTGTATGTAAATAGTGTCCACAATTAGAGCATGCGACTCTTTGAAAAAAAACACTATAAAAGACTGATATTTTAATTCAAATAATGCGCGGCTTTGTTATTGCTACAGTATTAGGACTCGCAAAAATTGCAACGGCCGATATTGGCGGTTCCTTAACATCCATTCATCAAGAAAGATGTAGTGGCGTGTTGGCGGTGCGCGATCTCAACGGCGACGCCTGGCAAATTGGCACTGATGACGCCTCAGGAACATACAACTCTACAGATTGTACTCTAAACGAACAATCTACGGGCGGGGTTACCGGATGTGGACACGACTTTTACTCGAAAGATAGTGGAGAACGTTTCAAGCGTGAATGGGACGATATGGTTGGTAAATACAACGGTATCGGTTCCGCATGCGAAAAATTCAACGACGCCCTCAACAAAATTAGTCAGGATTTCCAAGACCCCCCGAGTCGTTCAAATCAGTACGTTTCGTCTCCACCCAACTGGAAGCGATCCGTCGCCAAAATTCTTCACGATTCAGGCTGTGCCATCTCCAAAAACGATGACAACCTCGAACAGTTCCTCGAATCATTCAACTACCCTTTCCAGCAGAAACTTCGCATGGAAAATGCCCGTACCGCCGCCGGTGACTACGAAGACAAAATTGCCGACCTTCAGCAGAAATGGAAAGAAGAGAGACAGGCACTCGTCGATACCATGAAAAAACACGGTGACACCATGAACAGATGGATCACCAGAGCAGACCTTGAAGCTGCCAACCACAAATACGCAGATGCCACAGCCAGACTTTTGGGTGGTGAAAACAGTGCCAGAGCCGAAATCGGTAAAGTACGCGCCTCCATCTCGAAACACGCCGTTGACTTTGAGAAATTGGCACACAAACTCAAAAGAGATTCACTCAGATGGTCCAAACTCAACCAAATTGCCGGAGAACAAGAAAGACTCGACGTACTCACCGAAATCGTGAGAATGAACGCCTATGACGTTCTCGTCACATGTCTTGTAAACTTTCAATTAGCATATGATGACGATCAATAAGTAAATTAATGTTAAAATATTTAATTCGATAACTCTAGTAATGAACCGATTACATTCTTCTGTATTTTCACCTCCAAATCCTCAAACTTCACACGATCCTCAGACACCTCAAGCATTAACATATCAATCTCACTCTTTGTTTCTTCAACATCAGCCAATAAGCGCCTCACCTGATTCAATTGCACAGACGTCACAGAAGACATACGATTCATATCCTTTATCTGACGGTCCACATTCTTCTCAAATATGGCACGCTCATTCTTCAATAACAATAACACATCACCATACATACGAGGAGAACGAGCATACTGAAATTCACGCAAATAACCCGCGCGCAAACGAACATTGTCCACGATTGAAGTCATAGCATCCTTCGCCAACGCGGTCTGAGTGTCCAAACGTGTTCGAGCAGCCTCCAAATCGTGCAAACCCTTTATATACGAAGTCACTAGGACAGGATCCAACACTGAAACATCAAAACGATACACGCGAGACTCGTAACAACGGGTCACATCAGATGAATAAATATCATACGACGTTAATTGAGGATTCGCATGACATGCACGCAACGTATTACACAATTTAGGCAAATACTCAAAACGCTCGTTCTCAGGAATCATATTCGGATCACCCACATTAAAATTCATCGCATAATCATAACAATCAAACGACCATCCACCCACAAACAACATCATCAATACATACACAAACATTATATCATTTTAAAAATACTTAAATAGTTATTTAGTTTTAATTTATTTTTGTTTTAATTTGTAATTTAACTTAAAAAATTTATTTCAAAATTGTTTTGAACCTATAATCGTGGTGGTGGCGGTGGGGGTGGTGAAGTTGGACAGGCGGCAGTGCCGTCTCCCGTAAATGTTCCCGAACTACATGTAAATGTATTCGTTGCGTGAGCGGCGCCGGCAGTGGCACCGTAAGTACATCTAAATATAATGGTTGATTCATCCGCTTCTGTAGCAGTAAGAGGATCATTGGCGGAACCGCCACCACCTTGGGCGGTGGTTCGACGCGTCGCGTTCGCCCATGTTACACTTGTTCCATCACACGTTTGGGCGGATGCGTAGCATTCTTTGTCACTTGAATCGCTATCACCGTCGTAGCAATAATCGTCTGCGCACTCTGCGGCGCCGCCGCAGACTTTACCGGTATTCAACAGGCACGTTCCGGCATCGAGGGTGCCCCACGTTCCGGCGGTTGAGCCGGTACCCGCGGTGCAAGTCACCACACCATCATCATTGTTGCGATCGGTGTGTGTACAATCAACAGCACATGTATTGCCGTCCTGGACGCTACTACAAATGCCAGTAAATGCCTCATTGCCGGTTCCGCCGGAGGCAGTAGCTGGACACTTTCCTATACAGTCACCGTTACCGTCTCTGTATTGATCGTTGGTGCACACTGCAACACAGGCCCCATTGTGCTCTTCGTATCCTGAGTCGCAGGATTTGATCGTACAATCGGTATTGTATTCTTTGGTGAAGTCAATGGCAGTGCATACTTCCTCACATCCTGTCGTGACATCATCACGACATTCCATGCCGTTGGGGATTGCTTCACATTGGCCTTTTTTGTCGTCGTCTGAGTATTGGTCAGCAGGACAGTCTGTACATTTGAATTCTCCTGTTGAAATCAACGTAGCTCCTCTGAAAGTATTAACTTCAAATTCGGCTAGGTAGAGATCGAACGTAGTCGAATCCAGATCGCTGGGCATATTGTAACCCTGGCCAAGCGGGCAACTGTTCAAGGCGCAATATGTTGCTGATGCTTCGCCAGCGTTTACGGCATCCGAAAAGGCGGCCCCAAAGCCTGCACAGAGCGTACACACATGGATCTCATCGGATGTCGCAGCGCCTTCCTTCAAGTAACGACCATATCCGCTGTCGCAACTGGCACAATCTTGGGTTCCAGCTGCATAGCAGGCGGTACCGGTCGCCCCCGCGCCGTTATTGCACGTGCATTGCTTAACACAAGTCCATGTTGACGGTGTGGTGGTCGAGTCTTCCGACTTCACATAACCACTGGCGCATGTAGGGTTGGATTTACAGATATCTGTGCCATCAGTGGTGCAAGCGGTTCCCGTGGCGCCGTCTCCCGAGGCACCGTTAGTGCATGTACACTGTTTATCTTGGCATCCATTGCCGGCGGCGGTGCCGTCAGATATTTCTCCGGTTTCGCATGCGACACACGCACTGTTAACCAACTCGTAACCGCCACCGGTTGATAGTCCTGCGGTACATGATGTGCAAATCTCTGTGTTATTAGTGGTACATGCGGTGAAAGTAGCCGCGATCCCATTAGTACACGAGCAGGTGTTCTGGGTACATGAAGTATCTGTATTGCCGGCAGCTGTATGTTTGCCGGTGCCACACACTTTACATTTTTTGTCGCTATCCAAGTAATAGTTAGCGTCACATTTCACACAATTTTCAGCGTTATGAGCGAACCCAGAATGGACGTTGACGGAAGTGGCATCGTCCTCTGGGGTACCATTTATGCATACAAATGATTTGGCGGCACAGGCGGTGTCTACGCCGGCAACAGCATATTCATGGGCATCACACGGATCACATACTTTATTTTTGGAATTATCTGCTTTAGTAAAGGTGCCGTCCACATGCTCATAGTCCGCGTTACAAGACTGACAATCGTTATCCTCACTGGCAATGGAAGTACAGTCTGAACCTGTCTTTGCGACGCCATTGGGACATGAACATGAATATGCGTTACATTCTTTAGCATTGCCACCACCGTATATGTCATGTCTGAACCCGGAATCGCACGATTCACAATTCTCCGTGGCACTGTTAAGGCATGTATCGTCGTCATTTCCGCCGCTGTCGCCGGAATTTCTTTCGGAAGTGACGACCGCCGTGCCATCAGTACAGGCACATGTAATTGCGTCACAAGTTTTTACTGTTCCCGTTCCCGTCAAAGCGTATCCTTGGTGGCAAGATCCACACGTTTTAGTGCCACCGTCGCTGGGGCAGTCAGTCACACCATTGTCGCAATTAGATCCAGTACAGTCTCCGGTTTGTACACCTCTACATACAGTGGCGGCAGTGTCGGCACAGGCGGTCTTAACGACTGGCGTCCCGCCACTGCAAGTGCCGCAAGCCACACACACTCCGGTTTCCACAGTCAGTCTGGTGATCGCGGGCCCGACACTTCTGTAATAGTTACCGGTGGCGCTACACAGTTCGCAATCTCTGTCAGACGTGTAGCCGGGATCGGTGCCGCCGTCGGATGCGGTTCCTCCCGGTGCTTCTTTAACGTAAGTACCGGCGTCACACGCAGGGAAGGCCGAACACAAGTTGGATCCGACCGTCGAAAATTTCGATGAGTCGCATCCCTGGATCGATTTACATCCAGTTGACGTAGCAGACACTGTGACCGCCGTGCCATCGTCGTCGGCCGCCGCCACACATTTCGTTCCTGCGGGAATCAGAGTACATATATTGCTGCCTTGTGAATATTCGCCCGATGGACATCTGTCGATGGACGCGCATTTGGTAGAATCAGCGTCGATGTCTGACGAACCGCTGGCGAGGGTAGCGCATTCATATCCGTCTGGAATATCAATACATTCCGAATCTGACGCGCCTGAATATTTACCTGCTGGGCAATCTTCGATTTCTTTACACCCTTTGGTGGTTTCGGACGGATCGATGCGTGATTTACATCCAACACCTTTTTCGTAAGATGTACAGGATGTTTGTTTCGCAGTATCTTGATACTCGTTCGCCGGGCACAAATCACATGTGCCGTTACCTGCTGTTGCTGAATATTTACCTGGTACACAATCGGTACAGACTCCGGAGAGGCCGCTTTGGCCCGCGTCACAGGTTCCACATGGGCAAGCAAAATCGGTACAGTTGATCGGTTTTTCTCCGTTTTGTAAACATGCGTCAGCGGTTACGCAGCTGGTTGCGGTTAGACCCTTACTGGAAGCTGATGCGTATAATCTTGCGTAGTTATTATTACAATCATGGCAGGCGCCATTGTCTTTAGTTGCGTCCCCGACATATGTATTAAGTGCTTCACCGTCGGCGCATCCTGTCCATGCTGTACAGTCGGTCACTGCAGAGCCATCATCATCATCGGCATTGAATCCGTTGGATGAGTTGGTGGGAAGCGCGGCAACACAAGCTTCACATGTGTTATCACTACCGGCCAAATCAGTACGCTTTCCGGCGCTGTCCCAAGTGACTCCGCCCGAGACACCCGCTGTGATGACGCGTTCTCCCTTTGGGCATCCTGAGAATTCCTGGCATAAATTCGTCTTTTCGGCAGAATACTCTAGAGATCCACAATCGACAACTTCTTTGCATCCTACTGACGTTTCGGTGATCGCCGTGCCATCGACATTGGCAGAACATTTCTGTCCAGCTGGAATGTCAAGACAATTGTAATCACCAGTATTGGACCACGTGCCTGCTGGACATTTTTCAGTTTCAGCACAACCGAGTTCGATTGCTTGTGAGTTGATGTCGGACAAATCGTGGTCACCGTTGGCGTCACCACCGTGCGTCAAATATTGCCAGTCCCAGCTACTGGTGGTCGTATCATAGACGCCACAATAGGTCTGCATCACCGTGCCAGCCCCTATCACTTGATCCGGAGAACTGCACATCATGTCTGCCGCGCGGGCTTTTTTACATCTGTGTCCATCTGGTATTTTTTGACAGTAGCCGTCTCCTTTGTTTGAATAATATCCTACTGGACAAGCCCCCTCCATCGCACATCCTGGTGCATTTGTGAGCGCCGTAGAAGCGGCGTGCAAGCCTGGGTTGCTGGACGTGTCGGTCCATGTACAGTCGTATTTGGTGTTAGTAGTCGGGTTATAAACGCCTCGTTCGCATCTGGTTGAGTCGTGTATTCTTTCACATGGATGATATGCCGTCTCGTGAGTTTCCCCTCCGTTGTTTCCACCGCTGGGGGCAGGGCTGGGAGCGTCGTCGTTGTAGTCACTGAAATCAAGTCTTCTTCTCGACGCTTCTTTCTCTTCACATACACCAAATGGCTCGGGGTCAACGTGTACCGTATTTACGGACAAAAGTAGAGCTCCTGCCTCGGATTCTGACGAACCCGCAATTGCATTACAGTAAAACCCGGCATTGATCTTATTACAGGTTTGGCTAAGTTTAGAAATACCCGCCATATCTTCATCAAACTTGTATGATCCACCAGCGCACGCGACCCTTTCGGAACACCCTAATTTTGCCGCCGCCGTATGATCATATCCTTCTGTTCCCAATCTTGTTTCGCATTCATATCCAGAACCCATGCGGAAACATCCACCGACTCCACTAACCTCTGAAAATCTACCTACATCACACTGGGCACAACTCAGAACATCTGATTGACCGAATTGATCTGGAAGGTTGCTGAAATCAGCTGAGAGAGAGGTCGGATAACCTTCACCGATTGGACACGTTTTAACGCTACATTCGGACTGGTGATTTCCTGTGGAATTGGAGTGGTATGGTTCCTGACAGACATGGCATACCGTAATGTTGTGGACGGCGCCGGTGCTATCCGTCCAGGTTTTTACGTTGCCACTAGCGTCTTTGAGTAGATAGAGACCACTCGTCGAGTCACACTCTGTGCAATAGATACTATCTGCCGAAGTTGAATCGCCACTGGGGCACTTATCCCCGGAAGCAGCTATACCAGAACCAGTCACCGCGAATGCTTGCCAGTTACCTTCAGCATCTTTGACGTGATTTGACACGAAAAGTTTGAGGGCATCTCCCGCACCACATTGGCACGTTTTTGGCACACATGGAGTGGAGGCATCGTCGTCGTCGTTCCATTCGCCAGCGCCTGACCCGCCGACGCCACATGTAATATTAGTGGCGCCATCACAGTAAATATCTTGGGATCCATCACAGGCCGTACATCCTGTGTGAAGTGAACCGGTTTTTGTGACCACTGATCCGGCTTGGCATGTTTTACAGGAGGCGAGCCCTGGTTCGTCTGAATATTCTTTGGTGGCGGTACATGCTGTTCTTTTAGTGTAAAGGCGGTTTGCCACAATGCTTTCGCCTTGGATGTATCCGACCTCGACATCGTTACACTGTGTGGCCCCTGTCACTACCGCATCGCTGCTGGCGGAGCCAGTAGCGCCGTATTTTCCGGCGGGGCAGTTAACACATTCACTGGACATAGTGTTTTCGGCCGCCCTTCCTGCTGAGCATTCGGTGCAGTCTCCGGTCGAAGAATCCAGATCATCTTTTCCATTCGCATATGTTCCTTTAGGGCAATCCGCAGAATGAGTGCCTTTCGTGAGGGTTGCGCCGAATGTCCCTCCGGCGGTCGTTTGCGCATACTGTCCTGGTAGAAGAGCTGTACACGATCCTGATGCTCCGGGAGTGGCGCTGTAGAAGCCAGCCTCACAATCCCGGCACTCATTTGCGTAGCCGGCAAGCGATTTCTGGTACATGCCTTTAGAGCATTGAATTTCAGCGGTCGGTCCACGACTCAATCCAAGCGCATTCCCATCGTTTGGTTTGGATCCAGGGGACACGGATTTACAGGCCGTACCGATCTCGTCTGAATATGTATTCAGGTCGCCCATGGATCCCGAAGAAGCCGCGCCACAGGCTCGGCAAATTCTCTCGCCGTCTTGCAAGGTCGGCTTGCCCTCCATTCCAACTGGACAGCCCTCACAGTATGCGTCGCCTCCATCTTTGGCGGCTGGCTTCGAGGTTTGAGACGTACCATCTTGTTGCCAAAGATTAGTCGGGTTGGGTCCATTAGTACTAGCGTCAGTCGCGGAACTTGTAACCTTAGGATACTTTTTCGCGGCGTGCGCAGCTGTAACCGCATACTCATTAGCGCCACATGCGTCGCGAACGCATTCCAAGTTTGTTGCGGTATATCCAGTCCAGCAATCTACTTCGTAGTATGCATTTCCATAAACATTGCTGTTGTCATCGTGTGCAATAATTTTGATGTTTTTGAGACCAGCGGCGCCGGCGCTAAGCTTCCCGAGTGTCGTCTCGATCGCTGCTTTGTTTTTGACATAGCAATCTGGATCTACATTGATGGCTTTCAAATCGGCCAATATTTTCTTGAAAGCGTTAATTTTGGTAAGAGTTGTATCAGTTTCAACACCGATCAATACGTGGTCGTCAATCTGGTCAAGGAGATTGCTTACATCGCTAGTAGTGCATGTAGTATTGCAAGCGTTGCTGCTAACACCAAGAGCCCAGCCCAATTGGGATGTGGCTGCCTTCATGATTTCCTTTGCCGCGTTCCTATTCGCGATACAACCATTTCTGAGGGTCTTCGCGACGTCCGTTAGCTTATATGTAAATTTTTCTCCTATTGACATAGCGGCCCAGTTGTTGTCGTCATGATCGGGCAGTTCTGAAATGGTGAGTCCTTGGCTGTTTGACCCTGCAATGCCAGCAAGTGTTGCGAATTCTGCGTTAATGGCGGTTTTTGCGGTCGCGACATCCAAATGGTATGCCGCGTTCTCTGCGAGCTGCGAAAGCGTGATTCCTTCTTGGTACGATTTGATGTGTACTGTGAGTGTAGTGGCGGTTGCGTCAGCAATGGCCAAATAATCTGTATTTGCGTCGTCTCTGGCTATCTTGGCCTGTCTCTGCTCATAACATGGCAATGAATTTCCGAACGGGAAAGCAGTGATGCAATCTGATTCTCTTTGATCATTGTCAGCTTGGTCATTACCGTATTGGGCGGCGAGTGTAGTGTCGCTGCAAACTTCAACTAGATCTCCAAGAAATTTCGCTTCGTTCGCGAAACCGGCGGCAACCGCAGCATCATTATATGTCCCATTTGCGTTTGTGACGGCTGTGTTGTATTCAGCGGCGAGGTCATCGTAACCGGATCCATATTTTGGGTCTGCGGGCCGGGCATTTTCGACGATGTAAAACGCTGTGGCAATTTTAGTTTGACAAGCAGTTTTCAAATCGTTTTGAGTCGGGAAATTTAACAATTTGAATTTTTGCTGAACAACAGGAGCGGCACGCGTAGCAGCGTCGTCACCGACAAGAGCTTCGGACAGATCTGTCTGGGTGTAATATGTCTGTTTGCTTGGCCACGCTACTTCTGTCGTATCCTTCCAGAACTCTTCATTTCTCTGATAATTTGTTTTGTATTCTTTCAAAAATTTGAAAGAATCTTTGAGATTATCTTGCAATGTTTTACCTTCGGCATGGAGAGAATTAATCTTTGCCTCGATGTCGCTCTTGGTTTGAGCTTCATTTTCACGTTGAGCATGATTCTTGTTGTTTGCGTATGCCGCTATCGTATTTAAGTCGTTCGAAATCGAGGCCGTTAAAGCCGTAAATGCCGAATATGCTCTGGCTATGATCTCGTCTTTGAAATATTCAGTTCTATTGACTCTGGTTGGATAATCGATATTGACCACATTTGCGCGAGTCGTGCCAGTTGTTTGCCAAAAGTAACCTTCGTTGTTTTGATCGCATGAAGGTAAAACATTAACATTTTGAGTCGCTGCAAAACTATATTGACATTGGATCGTATTTTCAGTCACTGCATCTTTAATGGCTTCGAGTTCGCCAATGGCTGTGGCCCAGTTTGCGTCCAACGTTTGTGAGTCGAGCTTTGAGGCCGCGAAGCATTCGGTACAATCACTTGTATCAGGACATCCGCCGCCGCCTTTGGCTACAGATGTGGCTTGGACACATGGATTAGACTGACTATAATCCGTGCACGCCGCTTCGTACTTGCCTTGACCGGAGTTACCACCTGTGTAATGGTATCCTCCATCCTTTTTCGCACAATCGATACATGCGCCCTTGGCTGACGATGACACAGTAACCGGAACAAAAATACAACCTTGTTGATAGTGACCCGAACCGAGATAGCACGAATCGGTTCCACCTATTGCTCCGTATCTGGAAACTCCATCAAGGCCGTCCAAGAAGTTGCCGTGGTCGTCCTGATAGGCACAGTCAGGCAAACTGCGCACTCCCACCGATTCGTAAGTTCCAGTGGAGTTTACCTGAAGTTCGTAATTAGCCGGATCTCTAAATTTACGAACATTTGCAAGACCCGACTCTGTTTGCCAGTCCTGGTACGCGGGAGAAGCCGGCTGTTCACCAGCGGAAGATTTCCATACGAATTTCGAGGGATTCTCCTCACCTAGGTCGTTTCCACTCGTCCAATAATTACTGTACGGGTCGAACCCATTATCAATGGGCCAATCGACATTTGGATGCGGATCACCAACCCAATAATGGGTAGGTTCACAATACGATTTATAATAATGAGCCATGTTTGGCGCATGTGTAGACGTGTACCGCGGTACTTCATTTCCATAGGAGTCGAAGCATCCTTTACCCGTGTATTTGTAGTATGTGAGTTGTTCGCAATTACCCGGGTGTGAATATCCAAAGTGTTGGTCGCATGTCGCCACGCCGCTGACCATGTTTGGATCTGACAAGAATGGAAGCAGGTCACCTGATGCGAGTTTTCTTGAACTGTGAAGTCTTCTTCTCGCGGGTACATTTGCGTTGGTCATGCCCTCCAAATAATCGAGTAGGCCTTGAACAAGGTCCTCGGCAATTTGCGCGGCGGCAGTTTCATCGGTGGCGGCCAGAGCTGATTCAATGGATGAAGCCACAGCGGCTTTATCTGCCTTGACTTCAATGTTAAGTTCACTGGCCTGTACCGTAAAGTTGGCAACTTCTTCAGCGACGCGCTCGGCTTCTCTGTACGTAACAAACGGTGTGATGAGATCTTCGTCTGTGGAAACGACGTATAGATAGTGCTGTGCGGCTCTCTGTGCAATATCGTCCAAAATGTTTCCGTCAGATGCGGTGGTGAGTTCCTTTCTGATGGCTTTCCAGATGAGGATGTTGTCCGTAATAACTTTACTTTTGGTCGATTGAGCAAGTTCGGTGTTGAATACGGCTTCGTCCACTTCGGATCGTTGCAATTCGAATGGGTCATCGTACAATTTACCTGACGAATCTTCGAGTTTTCTGACACCAAATTCTTGGAGCCAATTGACAACGCAGAACGGTCTGGCGACTTCATTTCCACTGGAGTCGGTGGTGTTTTCGTTGGTGTATACGAGGTAATCAAGGTCGGTAGAGGTTGCTGAACCACTGAAATCGTCGTCGTTTTTGAGCTGCTGACCCTTGTTTGCTGTGGCGCTGTTTTTGAATCGATAAGCAAGCTGTCTGAAACTGAGTTCAATATCGGCCACTTTTTCGGCGCAGAAGCGCTGATCAAGTTTGTCGCCCAATGGCAGTCCAGTGAGAACATTGGCGCCATTGTAGCTGCCTGTACCCTGTTCCGAAGTTTCAAATTCAAGTCTGAAAAAGATTTCGTGCATTTTTGGGAATGGGAAACAATTACCACCCTTGTTTGAAACAAGAAGTGCTTTGGCGCCGGATCTTACACCTGAATCGGCGTTGATGATACGTCCACAAGAAGTGTCGAGAGTGGCGGGCAACGTATTCGTGAGTGCATCTTCGATGGCTTGTCTGCGTGTCGAAATTTCAAGTTCTCTTTCAGCATGTGTCGTGGCGATGCCATTGATACTGTGTTTCGGGAAGATTTTGGTACGGGTAGTGGTTGCGCTCGGGATCAATGCGAGAAGCGTTTCTTCCCAATCACCACCGTGCCAATCCGCCGAATTGCAATACGTTTGCACTGAAGTGGGTAACGTGGCGCAATCGATTGATGATGGCATGTCGTAGTAAAGGTAGATGTAATCAGCTTCGACTTCCGAGGTAATGTCTAATTCCGTGGTATCTGTTGTGATATTTGTAATGTCATCCGACAACGGGCCGTTTCTGCAGACGCATTCACCTCTAGAAATGAATTGACCATCTCTCGATTGTTCGTTCAACTTTGTTTTGGTCATGGCAAGTTCGTAACACAGAGGCTGTGTATCGGAACCAGTTTCACCAGTAGCGTGTGCAATTTCACCCATAGGACATCCTACAATTTCTTCGTTTTCGATGAAAGGGAAAATATCGATCGAGTGCGGTCTAAAATCGGTAAAAGTATCGGCCAGAGATTGCAAGTATGTTTTGATACTCTTAATCTGGTCGGACCAGTATGCGGAAGCTTCTTCCATACCAAGATCCCTGAAAGCACTGATCTGGGCATTACCGTTAAGAGCGGCGAACATTTGTCTGAGCGAAAGACATTCACCTGATTTACATCCTGTAAAGTATGCGTAGTCAGTGGTTTGCACAGAAACTTCGCCACTAAGACTGTATCTCATAGCACGACGAATGCCATTTATCGAGGTTTCCGCGGCGATGTTTTCAGCTGCTTTGGCGTTAATGGCTTCGTGTCCCGCAACGGTATCCGGGGCTTCTCCTGCTTCATAACAGCCAACTCCTGCGGGATTACCGCCATTAATAGCGGTGTAGTTGACCCAGCACATTTTGTCTTCGTATTCACCATCAGTGTCGGCCGCGATTTCACATTTTGCACCACAGTCGATGGCGCCATCGCCTCCGTCGTCCGTAGCGACTCCAATACAATCTGTTAAGCGTTCATACCAGAAAGGTTTTTCGCATACGATGGCTTTGGTTTCGCCGTACGGTTTCATATTGGCCGAACGCGCGCTTAACTCGACGCTAACAGCTTTTGCTTCACATATATCCTTATGATGGATCTGATAACCAGAAGCGCGAATTTCGTTTGCAATGGAGGCTACTGCAGAACCTTCGTTACAGTTGTTTTTTCCACACTGAACACTGTCATATTGATCGACTGCGGCTTGTTTTCCGGCATCAACGACACCCCAGCCGTCATACTCGATCAATCTGGCTCCTTCCTCGTGGAATTCGGTGGGCATGTCTGGTTCAGTAAGCAGTTCCCCGCTTTCATCACGCCCAGCTCCACAAAATACAATACCTTCACGTACGAAACCGTCGTCATCCGCAAAAGCAGTAAGAACACTTTGGAGTTTCCCAAAGTGTGTACGAAGAGAAGCAGCGATCTTTTTACGAATAATCATTTGAGCTCCTGAAATGGCATTCGTAGAATTGTCATGTGCTTCATCACCTTCGTGATAAATATAGCCCTTGTACTCATGCTGCGAGAAATCACGTACGGGCGCGATATCGACAGCATTTTGGCTTTCTAACATATTGTCAGTATGAGACCCAAAAAAACGTCCCTCACTGAGTGTAAATAGTAGTGTTAAGATTCCTATAGCAATTCTCAACATGGTCTATGTTGGACAACTTGGTCTTTATATACGGGTTTTTTTTTAGTTTGTTCATATGAAATGAGATGATTTATTTTTTAAATTACTTTATGACTTAATTTCTACATCTATTCTGTGTTCTCGTCAAGCCAAATCTTCATGAAATGTTTACCTGCGCGGTTGCCTAACTGTTCTACGATATTTCCCTCTCTATTTTCTGTCAATTGTTCTTCAATGAAATTCCACAAGTCATTTTGTTGGATTTTTACGATTGTTTTGGCGGCAGCGGCCAATTTGGTATTGAAAATGGCTTCGTCAATTTCCAATTTGAGCAATGGGTATGGATTGGACCATCTATATCCAGTACTATCGGCGCGTCCAATATCTCCACCAATTTGTGTGATCCAGTCTGGATGGCAAAATTCGGCCTCAGATCTTGGCTCATTCGTCGCGGTGGCGGCGACAACTGCGCCGTTCACTACATATCTAGACGTGTAACGTCTATCCAGGCCGTCGAGAGTTCCGTCATGATTTTCATACCACGCGACAGCCCCGTCGCTATCGACCGTAGGTACTTCCACTTCACCGACCTGTGCGCGGTCCCATCTGTAAGCCAATTGTCTGAAAGAGTATGCCTTTTCGGCAAAAGATGCCGATCTGCAGAAAAAGTTATGGAATTTTGCATCGGAAACGCCGGCCTCAGTGGAACCTTTAACGAAACGCATTTCATAACCATCTGACAGGGTTACATCCTCCATCATGAGATCGTCTTCATCAGAATACTCACCCATGTCTTTTACACCAGTCTCAAACTCAAGTCTGAAAAGAACTTCGTTGAGTTTTTTGAATGGCATACAGTTACCACCCTTGTTCGAGCGCATGAGTTTGCTGGAATTGCCCTTGGTCTCGTGATCGGCATTCACAATACGCCCGCACGAATTGTCGAGTTCCGTCGTGAACGTATTTTCGAGGCGCGCGCGGATATCGGCACGACGATTTAAGACTTCAGTAGAGTTGTGGGAATAAATTTTAGTACGAGATTCCGTGGCGGGTGGTCTCAACGACTCGAGAGTGTTTTTCCAGTAAGGCGTGTCACCCATAGCGTCAATCTGTTTGCAGTAGGCGTACGCAGAGATCGGCATTGTCACATTATTGTTAGTGTCGCCACACCTCGTTGGTTCTTCGCCAAGATCTGTCAACAGGTAAAGATCGTCTCTTTCGGCTTTACCATATGCGTAGTCATCTAATTGACCATTTCTGCAAAAGCAGTGAGTACGCGAGAAAGCTTGACCGGTTTTGTCCATCTTCAATAGTTGTTCAAATGTGAGAGACTGCTTGTAGCACAATGGCTGATTCTCGCTACCCGTCGTATCCTCTTCGTACTCGGTCGTGCCCATAGGACAACCTTCAATTTCCTCATTCTCAATGAACGGGAAAATTTCAAGAGAAATGGGTCTGAAATTGGCCAATTGGTAGGCAAAATCAACCAAGTAGGCCTTGATCTCAGAGACCTTTTTGCCCCAATGTTCACCAGCTTCTTCAATACCCAAATCTCTGAAAGCATTGATCTGAGTATTACCATTCACAGCCAAAAAGAGAGAACGTAAATTGCCGCATTTACTGACGTTCTGATTGGCACCATTGACACCCGAGTAAGTATCGAATTTCTCTTCTTCTTCGTCCTTATTACATCCGGTGACATAAGCATAATCCGTGTTTTCTACAGAAAGTGCGGTAACTCCGTAAGAAGTCGAACGGCGAACAGCATTCTTTACTGGATTGGCTTCGATCTCTCCCCAGAGTGTGCACTGTTCCGGGGTTTTTTCGGCAGATTCTTTGGCGAAACATGTGTTTTCACGATCAAAGAAGCGACATTTGGTGCCCGGGCATTTATCTTTGGTCAGACCAAAGCAATGTTCCTTTGTACGGACAAAGTGTGCGCCGTCGCCACCCTCTTCCTTTGATGTGCAAGCATGTTCATAGCGCTGGGTTTCGTCGGCGCAATCGGCACAGTCGGAAGGGGCAGCATCGTACGGTTGAAGTGTAGTGGTAAATGTAGTGGGGAATATCGTGTCTTTATCAAAGATAACGGCATCGCAGACATCTTGGTGATGAATGTTAAGTCCCATGGCACGAATAGTTCTTGCAAGCGTGGCTACAACAGAACCTTCGGCACATTGATCTTCCATTATACCGTCTGCATTTCTACGAGAACATACTTCAGTCTCGTCAAATTCTTGACCATAGCCATCGGCTTCGACCAGAGAACCGGTCTCGGTTGAAAAGTCGGTGGGAAAATCGTTTGTATGTTTGTCTGAACCACAGTATACAATACCCTGTCTTACAAACCCTTCGTCATCCGCAAACTGCGTAAACCCTTTCTTCCACGTCGAGAACTGTTCGCGAAGACCATCGACTAACATTTTACGGACAAATTTACGGGTGGCTTTCTGTCCGTCCGAATAGGCCGAGAAAGAGATATGTGCTTCCGTACCGTTCACCTGGTATTGAGTCTTGTGTTCTGGTTTATTAGCAATATCGTCTGCATTTTGAGACTTCAAGATGTCAGCTGGGCGCTGCACGTTTGCAGATGCAGCGGTAAATAAAAATACGAATGCAATGATTGACGCGTACTTCATTATCTGATTGGTCTTTAGTGTGGTTCTTATATAGTGTATAATTTAAAAAAATGTAAATGTTGTTACTTTTTTATTCCCATTTATTTAATTATAATATCCGGTATGTTTTAATCGTCTACGGTTTTCTATATTTCTATAATCATCTGCCAATTCCCCGATAAAATTACTATCTCCTTCATCCGTAGACGTCACCCTCATAAAATGTCTGGTAGCTGCCTCTGATATAGATTCTAATAAATTTCCTTCACGTACATATGTCAACTGTTCTTCCAGGACGTCCCAAAGTTCAAGGTTATCTATTTTTACCTTCTTTTTGGCAGCCAGAGCGATCGCCGTGTTCCAGGTAGCTTCGTCAATTTCGCGGCCATATAATGTATATGGGTTTTCATAAGCTTCTCCAGCACCCGATTCACGTTCCGATGCACCGCTAAAATCGCCTATCCAATCTACAAAGCAAAAATCTCTTTCAGTCATATTATAGCGTGTCCTTTTTGGAAATGAACCAATGGTTGTTTCGTATTCCAGATAGTCATATGGAAATAAATGCGCTTCTTCCGGACGAAATTTTTCGTCCAAAGAATTTGAAGATACATCTTGATCTTGAGAATTACCACCCTGAACATGATCCCAAAGATAAGCCATTTGGCGAAAAGAAAACTTTGTATTCGAATGCGAATGGTCTTGATTGCAAAAATAGTCGCCATATTTAACCGGTACGCCGAATCTATTAGAACCGCTTTCCAATGAAACTTTTGATTTGCCCGTTTCAGCTTTTGACGTTTCATATTCGATACGATAAATCACTTCGTGCAATTTCTCAAATGGAATGCAATTCCCACCTTTGTTGGAAAATTTTACTTTATCACCACCCTCCGAATCCGCATTCACCACACGGCCGCATGTATTTTCATTTACAGGCAATGTATTTTCCAAATTTTTCGCAACGGTGTCTTTCGTGTCATCAGAACGCGCGCGCATGCGCTCTTTACGTGGACGAAGGGCACGCAATGTCTTTTTCCATACTAAATTATCTCCCCAATTTTTCATATTAATACAATACGTATACACTGACGGTAAAACATCAGCATATTTTGCACATTCGTCACGGGTTGGCAAAGCTCCACCATCATCACTATCTATATCCGAATCTAAATAAAGTTGATCAAACTCGTGTAGATCATATAATCCATCGATGGTATTTCCAGATTCAGGATCGAGTGCACCATTACGACAAAAACATCGAGATCTTGTCATAGATTGACCGGCTTCATTGATTCGATTCAATGAAGACATTGTTTGGCGTTTGTTTGTTTCGCACAATGGCTCTTCATCGGAACCAGATTCTACCTGAGACAAATGAATCACTTCGCCCATGGCACATCCTTCAATTTCCTCATTCTCAATGAACGGGAACATATTCAAAGTGACTGGGTAGAAGTTCGTCAGTAAATTGGAAAGAGCGGTTAAATAGGAACGCACACCTTTCAATTCTTCGCGCCAGTGTGCCGCTGCTTCTTCTACACCCAAATCTCTGAACGAGTTAATCTGAGCATTGCCATTCAACGCATTAATCAATGCGCGTACTGAATCACATTTTCCAGGAATGGAACCAGTTACGTAAGCTTTGTCTGTAGTTAAAGCTGCATGATCATTTACTGAATAGCCGAGGACACGCCAAATTTCATTGGAGAATTCGCCAGCCTCAATCGTTTCCAATTTTGCCACTGATGAATTAGATAAACATCCGACTTCTGACATATGCGTATTATTCGCCCGGCAAAATTGTTCTATTTCGTCATATTCACACTTGGGAAGGACATCGGCGTCGCAATCCGATTGTGAATACCCATAACATTGTTTATTTACTTGCCACCAATCATTAGAAGACTCGGCTGCTTTACTAGGACATGTCCATGCCAGTCGCGCGGTATTCTGGACGCGAAGATTGCAAGTTCTGGCTTCCAAGACTGGTGGCGTAGAAGCAACTGCTTGACAAATGTCATCATGACGGACATGATAACCATGCGCGCGAATAAAACGGGCTACGGTAGATACCATAGAACCTTCGCGGCAATTATTACGACCACAGTGTTCATCTTCAACATGATGCGAAAATCCATCATGATAAGACAGAGACTGAGTTTTATTAGGATGAAACGTTGCGGGAACGGGCCATGCCGGAAATGCTTCGGTTGTTTTATCGAGACTGCCAATATCTTGTTCTTTAAATTCCGCACCGCAAAACACGAGGCCGTTACGAACATAGCCCTCTTCGTCTTGGAACGCTGTAGCCAATTCGCGAATACGAGGGAAACTAGCCCTGAGTCCGTTCGCTATTTCACGCGTCACAATCTTTTGGGTTTCTTTGACAGCTTCTAGATTCGAACCAAATCCAATCGCATTTTCATGGACAACGTTTCCAGAAATGCGTGTTCCGTTATATTCACCATCAGCACCCTTGTATTGGGGCACTGTGTAATTGGGCGTTCCTACAGTCACCGAATTCTGCGTTTGGGCAGTAATAGGACCCAACAAAACTAAAATACCTAAAATATGATATAGGCTCAGGGTCATCTTAACTAGCAGAAAGTCGTACTTATATAGGTCCCATTTCAATTATATGTTATCCCAAATTATATTTTTTTTATGCCTCTATAATACAGTATCCGCTCCTAATAAAATAGACCACTGTACTACGATACATATTATGCCAGAAGATAAACCAGATGAAATC
>Ga0206126_10002292_pt1 | contig 21206 bp, 17 predicted proteins | sample Helgoland_Spring_5_FD_148621 | JGI IMG/M metagenome (GOLD analysis project Ga0206126, IMG submission 148621) | Pelagic subsurface seawater microbial communities from Kabeltonne, Helgoland, North Sea - Helgoland_Spring_Bloom_20160412_1 | ecosystem: Environmental > Aquatic > Marine > Epipelagic ...
GGCAACAGTGTGGATATTGACTTTGTCGATATCGGCAACGCGGGTAACACAGGCGACACCGCAGTCGCTGGCTACGGAGCTGTCGCCTATGACTACTCCATCGGCAAGTTTGAAGTAACTGCAGATCAGTGGTTAACGGTGACCACCGCCGATACCAATGTCGGCAACGCAGGCGATTGGAGCGGCTCACAACCCACGGGGACTGTAAGCTGGTTTGAAGCGGCGAAGTTCGCCAACTGGTTAACTAGTGGCAATGCCCTGCAAGGCGCCTACGGGTTCAGCGATGCGAATACCTTCACAGGAGTTGACCGCGCCACGGTACTCACCACTTATGGAACCATCTACGTGCTGCCCACCGAAGACGAGTGGTATAAAGCGGCATATCTCAAGAGCGACGGCAGCGGCTACACCCTCTATCCCACCGGGGACAGCGAGCCAACAGCAGGCTTCGACGCCAATTACAATGAAGCCAACTCAGCCCCCTGGAACGTCGGCAGCGGCACTGTGGAAAACAACGGCACCTACGACATGGGCGGCAACGTCTTTGAGTGGGGTGAGAGTGCCTTTGACGGAACGCTTGATGATCCTAATGAGTCGCGGGTGCTCCGCGGCGGCTACTGGGGCAGCGACTCCGTCGACTTGCAGTCGTCCTTCCGCCTCAACAACGACCCGGACGGCGAGTACCTCACCGTAGGTTTTCGTGTCGCAAGCGTCAGCGCAGCTGTCGCGGTGGTTCCTGAGCCTTCGAGTGTAGGTTTACTGGTCATCGGAGCGATGGGCTGTGTGCTGCGCAGGAAGCGTGGCTAGTATTCCCTTTACTCTTTGTCCCTTTGCCCTTTTCAGCGGAGCACGCCAGCAGGTAGCCAGCCCACAGAGCGAAGCGAACGCCAAACCGTCAGCAAAGAATTTCAAAATCGTGGTGGCGTCAGCCGCCGCGATTTTTTTTTCGAAATGGGGTTATGATGAAGATAGAACGCGCAAAGGATGAGCCTGTGGTGCTGGTGAAGTGGTATGACTACACCAAGTGGGTGCTAAAATGCATTGCGATTTTCGACGGGGGGGCTAGTTTCACCGCATGTCGATTCAGCAGTTTGCCAATCAGTATGTCTGTGACCTTGTGGCCTATGAGCCGGGGAAACCTATCGAGGAGACCGCCCGTGAACTGGGTCTGGATCCTGAGACGATTGTCAAGCTGGCGTCCAACGAGAACCCTCTGGGGCCAGCACCTGCGGCGATCGAGGCGATGAAGCAGGAAGCTGCAGGGGTGCATATTTATCCTGATGGCGGCGGCTATAAGCTGAGGCAAGCCTTGGCGGATCATCATGGCTTGGGCTTGGAGAATGTGGTGCTGGGAAATGGCTCTAACGAGATCATCGAGCTGCTGTGCCATTGTTTTCTCAATCCCAAGACGGAGCTGATCGCTGCGGAGCACGCTTTTGTAGTCTATAAGCTGATGGCGACTTTGTTTGGTGCCAAGTATGTGGAGGTGGCGGATCCTGATTTCATTCACGATCTTGATGGCATGGCGGATGCCATTACTGAGGACACACGTTTGGTCTTCATCGCCAACCCGAATAATCCTACGGGCACGATGGTGAATCAGGAGGCTTTGGATCGTTTCATGGATCGTCTGCCAGATCATGTGGTGGCGGTTCTCGATGAGGCGTATTATGAATTTCTAGATGATGCTCCTGATACGGTGAAGTATGTGCGTGAAGGGCGTAATGTCTGTGTATTACGCACGTTCTCTAAGGCTTATGGTTTGGCTGGCTTGCGTATTGGTTACGGCTTGGCCTCATCTCAGGTGGCGGCAATTTTACAAAAGGCACGGCAGCCGTTTAATGCTAACTCGATGGCTCAGGCGGCAGCACTGGCTGCGATGAATGACAGTGAGCACGTGGCCAAGACGATGGAGACGAATCGCACGGGTTTGGCATTTTATGAGCAGGCGTTTATGGCGCGTGATCTTGAGTATGTGCCGAGCGCGGCAAACTTTGTGCTGGTGAAGGTGGGCGATGGCGATGATTTGTTTGCTAAGATGCTGCGCAAGGGCGTGATTGTGCGTGCCATGAGTGGCTACAAGCTGCCCGAGTGGGTGCGTATTTCGATCGGCACGATGCCTGAGAATGAGCGCTGTATCGAGGTGCTCGATGAGGTGCTGGCGCTGCGCGGCTAATTCCCAGCTGGTGAGTGCTCATGCTGACAGGTGAGTATGAAGGTGGGTATGCATGATTGACACAAGAGTGGGCGTGTTTATGTTGATGTCGCTATTTACTGAGCCTGATCATGAGTGATTCAATAAAGCCAACTAAGGCATCGTTCTGCTGCAAATACTGCCAGAAGAATATTCAAATTCCTTATGGGCTCTCCGTTATCACAGCTCCGTGCCCTTACTGTGGCAAAGAGGTCACTTCCCCAGATTTTGACAAAGAGGAAGCCGCTGCGCCAAAGTCTTCGGAGAGCAAGCCTTCAGAGACCATTAAGATCGATGAGGCTAGTAAGGCCAATGAGGCTAATAAGATTGAGCCCGTGCAGGCAAGCACAGGGTCTGCTGTAAAAGCCCCAGTTCTGGTGACGAGTGCGGCTGTTCCCATTAAGAAGACCAGTGATCTTGTCAGTGCTAACAAGGAGGCCAGCGAGAAGCTTGGTGAGGATGAAGAGGTTTCAGAAAAGAGCAAGGAGGCGCGGTTGATTTGGATTGTGTTGCTTGTGCTTTTATTGGTTATCGGCGGGCTTGCGATTTGGTTGACTAGCTCGGGAGGGAATCAAGCTGCTGTTGCTCAAGCGCAGGCCGATGAAGATGCGGGTCCCTCAGCCGAGGAGCTAAAAAAAGAGTGGCGGGCAGGGGGCTGGAAGCAGGATGCAAGTAATGTGCTGATCGGCTTCATGAGTGCAAAGTCAGCTGAGGAGAAAATGAAGTATGTGATTGCCAATGACGGGGTGCAGGAAGGTCTTCAGCAATTCTATCCAGCAGGGAGTGATGACTCTGATACACCAGCTGAGTTTTTTGCGCATCGCTCTGGCTCTGAACAAGATCACGAGCGCGGTATTTTCAGGATGCAGTATCGCCAGCCTGGGCAGGTTGAGATCAAAGATTATTTTGCCCCGATTGGGTCCTTGGACAAAATCATGGGAATGAAAGAGGCAACGCTCATTGATATGGCGTATGCGATCAATAAAAGTAATGTGTCTGTGCCGATTAGCATTATGGCATTTTTCAAAGATACGGAGGCAGGCTTAAAGCTTGATGCCTCTGTTTTCATGCAGGGTAAGTTCCGAACGTTCCGCTCTTTTGTCAATTACCCGAAGCCGGGGGGTAAAGAAATATTTCGTGTCACGATCAGTGAGTCTATCGACCATGAGCTTCGAGATAATAAACAGTATCGGACTTACCGAATCGAGGATTTTGCCTATCCAGAAGAGCATGTGAATGTCTCTGTGAAGGTTGATTCTGAGGTGGGTAAGATTCTTTCTGCCCTCAATTGGAGAGGGACGGACCGGGACTACCAAGCGCGCACCGCTACCATCGAGCTCGGGTGGAGCAAAGCAAAGCCGGTGAGTTTGCAGGTGGAGCGCTTGATATGCTGGGAGTTTTTGGGTGTGGGTGGTGAGATTGGTAATACGGCAGTGGATGCTGACTCCGATGAAGTTACTAAGGTGCCGCAAACAAGCGACAAGTAATGGTGGTGGAAACAACGGTGGCGGCAATTGCATCCCCCCCTGGTATGGGTGCGGTAGGCATGATTCGTGTCAGTGGGCCGGAGGCTTTTTTACGTGTTAGTGATTGTCTCCCCAAGGGCCAGGATGCCAGTCAATTTGCGGAGCGTTACGCCAAGCTTACGAGGATTGTGGATGCTAATGGTGAGACTGTTGATGAGGTGTTGATCACCTGCTTTCATGGTCCGAGGAGTTACACGGGTGAGGATACGGTGGAGATAGCGTGTCATGGTGGCGTGCTGGTGATGCGGCGTGTGCTCCAGGGCTTGCTTGATGTGGGCATAGAGCCAGCTGGTGCCGGCGAGTTTAGTCAGCGGGCATTCATGAATGGTAAGATGGATCTAACACAGGCGGAGGCGGTGATGGATTTGATCTCTGCTCAGACAGATCTTGCGATGCGCGCTGCACACGAACAGCTGCAGGGCACTTTGGGAGATGAATCGGAAGCGATACGTGAGGAGATCCTCGGTATCGCCGCCCACATTGAGGCATACATTGATTTTCCAGAGGAAGATATCGATACAGATACCGGAGCAGCTTTACTCGGGCGCTTGGGTGCGGTGGCCGCGAGTATTAGTAGGTTATTGCAAACTGCGGAGCAGGGGAGGATTTTACGTGAAGGTGTCAGGACGGTGATATTTGGCGCACCCAATGCGGGCAAGTCGAGCTTGCTCAATAAGCTGCTGGGATATGAACGCGCTATTGTCAGTGATATTGAGGGCACGACCCGCGACACCGTCGAGGAGGTGGTCAATTTGCAGGGCATTCCGGTGCGCTTGATCGATACTGCGGGTATGCGTGATTCTGAAGATGTGGTGGAGGCTCAAGGGGTGCAAAGGACGCGCGATCAAGTTGAGACGGCAGATCTTATTTTGGAGGTGGTTGATGGGACGCAGCCGCTGATGCATCACTTGGGTGAAGATGAGCTAAGAGGCAGGCACCATATTTTAGTGATTAATAAATCAGACCTGACAGAGCATGCGGACTGGGCAGAGAAGGACGCTGTGCGCATCTCTTGTATGGCGGGAGAAGGCCTTGATGAACTCAGCAATGTGATTGCAGCTGAGCTATCGATGGGCACGGGTGAATGGGGTGGCCACGCGGTGGCGATTAATGCTCGGCACCAGGCATGTCTGAAACGTGCTCAGGCGGCTCTTGATTCTGCTCAAGCAACATTGCAGGAGGGCATGGGGGCAGAGTTTGTCTCTATCGAGCTGCGCGATGCGATGGAGGCGATCGGCGAGATTGCTGGTAGGATCGATACTGAGGAGTTACTTGGTGAGATCTTCAGCAGCTTTTGTATTGGAAAGTAGCCGGTGCCGGGGTGCGCGGCGGCATGTTTCGTTCCTGCTTATTTCTCTTTGTTTTTATCAAAGAAGATTTTGATGTCGGCTTCTTTTGTGCCAAGAAGTTCTTGGGCTCTAATCAGAGCATCTCGGGTGGAGATGTTTGGGTTTTCACTGAAGTACATGAACAGGTTTGTCTCGCCCTGGGTGCGGTCACAGCCTTCTTGTAGGGTTTCTAATACGCCGGATTTTTTCAGCACTTCATAGACCTCACGGGTGGCACCTGAAATCAGTACGTGAACTCCTTTTTTGCGGGTATGCTTGATCAGGTCGTCGAGTGCTAACACGCTGGTAGCATCAAGGTGACGTGCGTTCTTGAGCCGGAGAATGATGACCTTGAGGTTTTCGTTTGCGATGGTTTGCTGAACCTGTGTGCGGAAGAGGTCGGCGGCACCAAAGAAGAGGTCACCCTCAACGTGCACGATTGAGATGGAGGGGATTTGGCGTTTATCTTTTTTATTGAGCTCGCGTAAGTCGCCGTCGTCACTCATTTCATATTCTACGAGGTGGGGTTTGGAGGCTTTGCGCAGGAAGAGTGTGATGGAGAGGCCGACGCCTATAAAAATGGCGTAATCAAGACGTGTCAGCAAGGTGGCAGCAAAGGTGGTCACTATGACGAGAGCGTCATCGGGGGTGGAGCGTAGGCAGATGCGGATATTTTTCCAGTTGAAGAGTGAGATGGCGATGCCAATGACGAGTGCCGCCAGAGAGGTTTTGGGGATGTTTTCAACAATGGGCAGCTTCACCAGGGCGAAGAATCCAAGGAGGCAGAGGATGCCGCAAAATATGGATGATAAACGTGACTTAGAGTGTGACTCATAGTTGAGCGCTGAGCGGGTCAGTGAGCCCGAGGCGGGCATGGCTGCAACGAGTGAGGTGGCAATGTTGGCCATGCCTACAGATAACATGTCTTGGTTGACGTCTGTTTGGCCCCCGGAGCGACTGGCGAGTGATTTCGACATGACGGTGTTCTCTAAGGAGGCGAGGAATGCGATGGCAAAGGCGACGCCCATGAGCGCGGAAAGATCATTCCAGTTAAAGTTAGGTAAGGAGGGGGAGAGGGCATCAAGCTCAAAGGCGCTGAAGGTCTCTAGGGATTCAAAACCAGGCACCCACATGCGCAGCATCCAGCCGGCAAGAGCCGAGACGGTTAGGCTGATGGCGAAGTTGGGCAGCGCGGGTATTTTTTTCTGAAGGATGATGTAAAGAAGTAGGGTGGCTCCACCGAGGATGACGGGCTGCAGTTGGTAGCTTTGCCAGAGGCCCGCCATCTTCTCCGCAATGCTAAAGAAGGTGCTGGCGACATAACCGTCGTTCATGGCCTCTGCGATGCCGAGCAGGTGCTTGAGCTGATTGGTAAGGATGAGTAGGGCGGCTCCTGTAATGTAGCCAACGAGCACGCTGCGGCTGACGTATTGAAGTAGGTCGGCCACTTTGAAAAGAGCACCGAGAACGGACATGATGCCAACCATGATGACGAGTAGAGGCATGTATGCCTCGGGCGATTTTTCGAGGGTTCCCGCTGATACAGCAAAGAAGCTGAACACCATGAAGGAGGTGGCATTGGTGGGGCCGAGGATGGTGTGTCGCGAGCTTGAGAAGAGGGGGGCAACGATGGCGGCTAAGGAGGAGCAGATAATGCCATAGTAGATCGGCAGGTCTGCGATCGCGGCATAAGCCATGCCTTGGGGAAGGGCGAGCAGTGCGACATTGAGCGCAGCCTTGATGTCATAGCTGAATTTATTGCTGTTGTATGCTGATAGGGTTTTCCGAATCGGAAACCAATCAAGGCCATTGCCACGAGCAATTCTGAGCGTTTCGCGTTTGACCTTACGCAGTGTCACTTTGAAAAAACGTATCATGTTGGGTTATTTTCTGCGGGCTTTGATGAATAACATGATGCCGAGTGCGAGGCATGTAACATTGGGCAACCAATAGAGTAGCAGTGCTGTGTTGCCTGGCTTTTTCTCAAATGAATCAGCGACCATAAAAAAGAGAAAGTAGCAGAGGCCAACGAGGATGCTGATGGCAAGTCCTGTGGATGTCTCTTTTCTCCTAGCCTGAATGCCGAGAGGAACAGCTACCATGGAAAGGGCCAGGCATGCCATGGAGAATGCGTAGCGGCGATGAATTTCATTATTGAAGCCGTAACGCTTCGAGTCATCCATGTCGGAGGTTTCTGCAAGTGCCTGACGTATCTGAGTATTTGTCATGATGCTGGCTTTTTGCTTTTTCTTGCGGTCGGCGGCGAAATCAAACAGTAGCGGTTCCTGCTCGCCGATGAATGCAAGCTCACGTTTCCCACTAGGGCTGCGCACTTCCATGTAAGCATCTGTCAGGTGAAGGCGGATTTGCTTCGATTCCTCAATGATTTTCAGCTTGGCTTCTCGAGCGTAGATGCTCGCTTTTGGAAATCCGGTTTCGTTTTCTTGGTCGAGTGCGTAGAGATGCATGCCCTGGAGTACGTTGCCCTGACGTCCTTCAACAAAGATTTTTTGATCCTGAAATCGAGTTTGCACAACGCCTGGATCAAGCATGGCATTGGGGTTTGCTTTGACGGCTTCGTAGAGGACGAACTTCATTTCGTCCTTTGCCTTGGGTGCCATGCTGATATTGAGCCACAGGCAGAGACCGCAGAGCATGGCTGCAATGGTATAGACGGGCATGGCGACTCTGAGCAAGCTGAGGCCTGCCATGCGCATGCTGACAAGCTCATTTTCCGCAGATAGCCGGCCAAATACTAAGAGGACGGCAACTAAGAACCCCCACGGGATGGTGTAAATGAGGGAGAATGGCAGCACGCTGAAAATAAAGCGAAGCACGAGTGCTGGCGATGCATGTTCCTCAACGAGTAATGGGCGCAGTTCTTTAAACAGGTTGCCCATCACCAGCAATACGCTGAGGACGATGACGCCAAAGACCGTAGAGGCAGCAATTTGCTTGCCGATGTAGCGATCCATGAGGCGTAACATGGAGAACATTTTGTCCACAAAAACGAAGACTGTCCAGAATCGACTGTTATCAGGCGAGTATTATGCCAAGAAAAAATTAGCTGCTCTGAAGTGACTTGGGCTTGCCGAGGATTTCCGTAAGGATGATCGCCTGACGAGTGGACTGTGGGTTGGACAGTAAGGCGCGCACGTAACTTTGTGGACTCTGCTTGCTCTTGCCAGACGACAGTTGTTCGAAACGTGAGGCTGCTGCTTTTTGCTCCGCGGAGACTGTGGTCTGCCTCGGTTCGAAGGAGGGGGCTGGTTGAGCCGTGTTAACTGGAGTGCTAACAGGGGCACCCATAGAAGTGCTTTGGCGCTGAGTATAGACCGGCGGTGCTGGGGCAGCCACAGGGGGTCGCGCAGGGGGTCGAGCAGGAGCTTGAACGGTAGCTTGAACCGGAATTGGCGGCGGTGTTTGGGTGGCCTGCCTTTTCTCTAGCTTGGTTTGGCGCTGTCGAATTTCATCTCTATACTCGTCATAGAGTGTTTCGAGGTTGTCTGTCGGTTCCTCTTGCTCAGCTGCCTGATCGTTAGCCTGGATTTTTTCAATCAGCCATTTGACCGCGCTGATTACTACAAAGAGAATCAGGAGGATGACGCGGCCGTCGATATTTTCAGGCATGACTTGGTAATGATGAAGTTGAGGATGTGGACCCGTGCGCAGGGCTACTTATCAATGAGCTTCGTCATCGTTGCCTGCAATCGAGTCACGCATCTTGGTGTCTGCGTTGACGTTCTGATATTTGACAAAGTCCATGATGCCGAGGTTGCCACTGCGGAAGGCTTCGGCGATGGCGAGCGGAATTTCCGACTCAGCTTCAACAACCTTGGCGCGCATCTCTTGGGTTTTGGCGCTCATCTCTTGCTCGACGGCGACGGCTGCGGCACGGCGCATCTCGGCCTTGGCTTGAGCAACTTGTTTGTCCGCTTCAGCCTGCTCTGCCTGGAGACGAGCACCGATGTTGTCGGCAACATCTACATCGGCAATATCGATGGAGAGAATCTCAAAAGCGGTGGAGGCGTCGACGCCTTTTTCCAATACGAGTTTGGAGATGTTATCGGGATTTTCTAGGACGTGTTTGTAGGAGCTTGCGGAGCCAACGGAGGTTACGATGCCCTCGCCGACTCGGGCGATGATGGTTTCCTCAGTAGCACCACCGACAAAGCGGTCTAGGTTGGTTCTTACGGTGACTCGGGCGCGAGCGTTAACGGCAATACCGTCTTTGGCGACGGCGGTGATCTTGGTGGTTCCCATGGCAGGGTTGGGGCAGTCGATGACTTTCGGGTTAATCGAGGTGCGCACTGCTTCAAGTACTGTTTTGCCAGTGTCCTTGGTGGCGAGGTCGATGGCGCAGGCGCGATCGTAGCTGAGGGAGATGCCCGCTTTGTCAGCGGCAATCATGGCGAGTACCACATGGGTGATGTCACCTCCAGAGAGGTAGTGAGCCTCGAGCTGGTCGGTAGAGAAGGGGAGTCCGGCTTTTACCGCGGTAATGCGGCTGTTAACGATCAGCGCAGGGGGAACCTTACGGAAGCGCATGAAGACGAGGTTGAGCAGGCTGACGGGAGCACCGGCTGTGCGCGCTTGAAGCCAGATACCGAAGAATTTGATCAGGATAGTGAAGAAAATAAGGAAAGCAATGATTGCTGCTGCGCCAAAGATGACGGCAAAGGGGCCTTTTTCAAAAAGGGCTAGTACGGATGGGAAAGAGGGAATGAACATGGTTTTGGAAGTGGTTAAGTGGTTGTTGGTCTCTAAAGTGTTCTAGGGATGGCTGGGTTGCAAGACACAAGAGAGAAAATTACCTCATAATGACGTCTTGCTTTCCTTGTGGGATACGTTATTCACCCCCCTGTTATGAAACAGTTCATTTTTAGTATGCTCGTCGCAGCCAGTGTATTCTCCTTTGTTTCCTGTGAACGCCACAGCTGGGAGGACAGCTCAGAGGGTGCCAAAGACGGCACAAAAAACCTCTTCCCCAAGCCAGAAAAAAAGGATGATCATGGCGATCATGATTCCTCGCATGAGGGGCACGATCACTGAGATTACAGCGCCTCCGTGGCGTTTTTCTTTTGTGGGTGTTCACTCAATTTTATGTAGGGCGAAAACCTGCCAAAAACCTGCCAAAGGCTGCTGATCTCATGAATAACCGCCGTAACCCATTATGGCTACTTCCCAATTTGCTGAGCTTGGATGCTCCGTTGGTGGGTTTGGCTTGGATGTGGATGCTGGTTCGGGCATTGAGAGTGGATTACATGCAAACAGCAGCATGGTTTGTATTACCGGGTGCCATTTGGTGTGTTTATGTTTTAGACCGGCTGATTGATAGCTGGCTTCGACCTGAGCAACGTCAGTCTTCGCCCCGTCACATTTTTCACTGGCGCTGGCGCTGGCTAATGCTTCTGGGGGTAGTCATTGTGGCTGCCTTTTGCATCTATGAATCCTTGTTTGTTTTGTCTCGCTCGATGCTGTCTGCGGGCTTGGTGGCAGCGGTGCTGTGTGTGTTTTACTTTTTGTTGGCATCCGTTCAGACAGGTAAGATTCCCTATGTTAAAAATTTGCTGGCGGGGATGATTTTTGCCATGGGGGTAGGGATCCCGGTCAATGCGGCCAATGCTTCATTGCTGGTGACTGACTTGAATGACATTGTCTACGCCTTTAATCATACGGGGGCGTTAGATGCGGGGTGGAATTTTTTGAAGATGGTGATCAGTACGATCATTGTTATTTTTTACGAAAGCCGTGAAATATGGGTGTTTGGGCTTTTATGCATGCTCAATATTACCGCCATTGACTTATGGGAGAGGGCGAGTGCCACGCAGGATGAGGAGGTAGCAAGCGCACATGAGCAGAACTTAACATTAGGCCTGCTCATTTTAGCGGGTGGCTCACTGTTGTTCGCCTCGATGTTTGCGGACCAATATACGAAGCCGTTTTTTTACTCGGTGATGGTTTCCGCTGCCGTTTTACAAGCGATCAATCATTACCGAGAACGTTTTTCGATGAACTCGCTAAGGGTGCTTGCTGATGTTGCCCTGCTGGTTCCGATACCAATTTTCTTGGTGGCATGAGTATCGTCAGTTAAGGTTTTTGACATGCATTCGGGAGGACAGTTGGAGCTTCGCTTTCTACCAGCGGAAACAAACCATCCGGTGGACAAGCCTGTAGCTCACACCCAAAGTGGCATTGATGCAGAGTTGACGCTGGCATGCGTTGAGCTTGCCCGAGATTTGGGTCTGAAGAATTTGGCTGGCAAGCTGAGCGTCGTGTGGAATCCAAGAATGCGTAGCACGGCTGGGCGCGCCTTTTGGCCCGAGGGAAGAGTAGAGCTCAACCCAAAGCTTATCGAGTTCTCTGCAGACGAGGTGCGCAATACCATGCTGCATGAGCTGGCTCATTTGGTAGCTTATGCGAGGGTGGGGCGAAAAAGAATCAAGGCTCACGGTAGTGAGTGGCGTCAAGCCTGTCACGATCTTGGAATTCCCAATGAACGTGCTACGCATAACCTGCCCTTACCAACTCGTGAAATCACACGTAAATGGCGCTACTCATGCCCGGTATGCGAAGAGGCAATCGAACGTGTGAGGAAAATGAAGCGCTATGCGGGCTGTTATCAATGCTGTAAGCAGCATAATGGTGGTTATTATCACAAGAAATTCCGGCTAGTGGAGAGCCAGATTAATCGATAGTGCATCTATTTGCCGATTCTGTGGAAGCCGGGAAAGGGGTGGCTAGCTCAGCAGTGTTTCGGCTGCAGGCTTCTCTAGGGCGGCCGCACAGATAAAAATGTGAATAAGTTGGTAATCAACGGCGAATGGTCAGCATTATGATGCTTTTGTTTCATGCGCGCAGCTCTAAGTGACTGAAAAACAATAATTCGTATATGCTTTCTAGCAGAGAGAGGAGGGGTTTTGCAGCCGTTTCCCTAACATGGTTTTATGTGGGCTAAAAAGCGCTGCGATGATCTAAACAGAAGGGCAGTGGGTTTGCTTGTTCACAAAGCTAATATAAGTATCCACAAGTTATTCACAGATGACCGGAGCGGGCGAAGGTCAATTATGATGAAAAAATGAGGTGAGTTGTGACATAATGGCGCACTTCTAGCGCTAGTGAGCGCGTATTGTTGATAACTTGCGAATAGATCACTGTTTTTCAGCCAGGGGAGGATGTGCCCTATTCCGTGAGTTTTGATTCATAGTTGAGCTTTTGGTGGGGTATTTCATCGCAAATAGGCGATTGCAAAAAAAAATTCAGCAGCTCCATATCTCAACAAGCGATGATTTAGCCAGCATAGTTACAACTTCTACTTATTGCTAGTATTAGCCCAGCGGCTGACTAATTAAGGAAACTTAATTATTCGGATGTCAAGAAAAGCAGGAAAAGATGAAAAAATATATACATTAACTATTGACCTTTGGTGCACTGAAGTGTACTAAATGGGTCCGCGAGGGACATCGCGTGTATTTATGAGCACTACGAATCACAGCATGGGGGGATACTTCCCCTACAAGATGGACACGAAATGTCGTGTGTCCATCCCTAGTGATTGGCGCCCAGAGGTAGTTAATACCGTGCTGCGACTGATGGTTTCGAGTAACGAGGGTTTCCCAACATTGCGTGTGCTTACCGAGACCGAGTTCGAGAAAATGCAACAAGAGGTCAACGACAGTGAGCGTTCACCTGCGCAGAAACGAAGCATTATCGGTATCATCTTTGAGCGTTGCACCAAGGCTCATGTGAATGAGCAGGGCAAGCTCAGTATTCCTAAGGCACTACTCGATCATCCAGGGCTGGAGGCCGGAGAGGGTCTTGTCCTCGTCGGTCGTGGCGACTTTATCGAAATTTTAAATGAGGAAAACCACCGCAAACTCCGCGCAGCCCACGAGGCTAGCATCATCGCTGATGCAAACGATGAGTTCGGATTCTTCTAAACCATACAGACAACAATTTTTCCTGTGCAATACGCTGATACAGAAATGACAACAATGCTGTTCCCCCAGCATGGAGACACGCGTGCAGAGGTTGAGGTAACTTGGAGGGAGCCTCACCTCTGCACCGTCTCTTACCCGGTGCAGTTTCTCTCAGGCGCGTCTTGTCACAGCAACACCTTTTCTTGGAATACACGTCGATGATAGCATGCAGTCTACCCTTACGAATTCATGTTGTTTACTGAAGCAAAGTTTGTAGCGGTCGGGAATGGGATAACTTGGAGGGAGTCCCACCCCGACTGCTCGGCTTCGCTTCCTCACGAATATAGGGAGCAGTGCATGGAATCAGAAAACTCGACTAATACCCCTTACCATCAACCCGTTCTTCTCAATGAGGTGATGGAGTATATGATTCCCAACGAAGGGAAGATTATTGTCGATGCAACACTTGGAGGTGGCGGCCACACTGAGGCGATGCTCAACGCAGGAGCTCGTGTGATAGGTGTAGATCAGGACGAGCAGGCGCACGAGTTTGCTGGAAAGCGGTTGGAGCAATTCCCATCAAGCTTCACTCCTCTGAAAGGTAATTTTGCACATCTGCCAGAACTTTTGACAAGTATTGGGGTCGATAAGGTGGATGGAATCCTCATCGATATCGGGGTTTCTTCTTGGCAGCTCGATGAAGCTGACCGTGGATTCTCTTTTGGTAAAGAAGGGCCTCTGGATATGAGGATGGATCGATCTCAAGGTGATACCGCTGCCGACTTGGTGAACCACTTACCGGAGCAAGAGCTAAGAACTATTTTTTACGACTATGGTGAAGAGCGTGCTGGCAGCAAAATAGCTCGCCGTATTGTGGAGCGACGCCAAGACAAGCCATTCACAACGACTACCGATCTTGCTGATTTTATTTCTGCGATAAAGCCGCGGCCCAAGGGACCCGCTGGTAAAATACACCCAGCGACACGTGTTTTTCAGGCGCTTCGTATTGCCGTTAATGATGAGCTCGGTGCGTTACGCACTTTTTTAGATAACGCATCCAAGCTGCTCAACCCAGGCGGGCGTTTGTTAGTAATCACTTTCCATAGCCTTGAAGATCGTATGGTGAAGCAGTTTTTCAGGCACGCTTCAGAGTCTCACATTGATCGTAAAGAATGGCCTGAGCCAAGAGATAATCCCGATTATCAATACCAGATGATTACCCGGCGCCCTGTCACGGCAAGCGAGGAAGAAGTTCAAGGTAACAAAAGGTCCCGCAGCGCAAAACTGAGAGTAGTCGAAAAAAGATAAACAGCTTCAATCTATGAATAAACACCGTAATAAAGATCGCAGATTTTCCGTCGTTGAGATGGTGTTGCTTGGTTTTGCGGCGCCAGCATTGATGGGGGGTGGCTTTATACACGCTTGGCTAAAAAACAGTCAGGTTGAGGTGGTGAAAGATATTCGCAAGACCGAGCAGCGTATTGGTGAACACGAGGGTTCAATCAACAGTTTGCAGGTCAAGATCGAGCAGAAGCTTAATATTTATCAGATTCGCGATGACTTAGATCGTGCGGGATCTCAGCTAGTCATAGCTCCAGCAAGCTCCGTAAAGAAAATTCACCCCTTCTCTTCACGAGGAATGAACGAAATACCCGAGACCCCTGACCTAGCTCAAGTCCGACCATGATGATTAACTATCCGTGAATTCAGCCGTTTTCTATCACCGATGTATCTTTCTCTGCCTGGTCTTTGTGGCCGGGCTTAGTACTTTGTCGGTTAGGCTTATTTATTTGCATGTTATTAAGGCAAACGAGGTAGCTGAGCAGTCAATAGACTCGAGCAAGACAGTGGTGTTGCTGGCAAACCGAGGCTGTATCGTTGATTGTAACAATCAACTCATCGCACGCAATATTCCACGTGCGCGCATGGCTTTCGATAAGTTGAGGCTGCGTAATACGGGGGTGGCGGCACTCGCGTTAGCCAACAAGGAACTGCGCGAAACACCAGAGTGGTATTTATGGGATCAGAACAAGCGCAACCGCAAAGTCGAGGCGCGAGCAGCTCAGTTGAAAAAAGAGGTGCAGGCCGATGTCATCATCGCTGAAAACATTGAGCACGTTATCGATATCTTTGCGCGGCCACTGGGCATGACCACAGCAGAGCTTCGCCAGCGTATGAAGCTCGATAAAAAGGGCCAAGATTATGTAGTGATCAAGCCTGACTTGTCCGAGGATGATGCAGGAAATCTCAAGCAGCTTGCGCGTGATTATTCAATATTGCCATCCATCGTTTTTAAAGAGTGGCAAAAGCGCTGGTATGTGATGCCTAGCATGGCTGCAGCTATGGTGGGTTATGTTGGCGAAGATGAAAATGATCCAGCTGGAATTGTTAGGGGGCGTGCAGGGATTGAATATAAGATGAATGAGGCGCTGTCTGGTAAGAACGGCAAAGTCATCACGCATAAAAATAAATTTAGACCGCTCGATTTGGCAAAGCCTGGCAAGGTAACTCCACCAAGACATGGACTCAATGTCCAGCTTACCCTTGATATGGGTATGCAGAGAGTCGTGGAAGAAGAGCTTGATGCGGGCCTTAAAGAGTTCTCGGCAAAGAAGGGTAGCATCGTTCTGATGAACCCCAAGAATGGAGCCATTATGGCAATGGCAAGTAGGCCGACCTATAACCTCAATACCCGCAAAAACATTGCTGAAAATGGTTTTGATTATGCGACCCAGGCGATTTACGAGCCTGGTTCTACTTTTAAAATTATCTCTACTGCTGGCGCTATGGATCAGGGGCTGATTGAGCCTGATACTGTTTTTGACTGTGGCCCGTATAAAAATGGCTCAGTAAAATTGGTGAGAGATTATAAGACATTTGGTGATTTGTCAGTGCAGCAGATTCTCGCTAAATCGAGTAATGTCGGTTCATACAAGATAGCTTTAGAGCTAGGAACGGATCAGTTTTTTCACTACCTGAGAGCTTTTGGATTCGGAGCGAAGACCAATATCCTCATGGCGGGAGAAAGTGCTGGGGTGGTCAGTAATACCGGAAACCCAACCGACTTCTCACGCATCTCATACGGATATCACGTTAGTGTAACGCCCTTGCAGGTTGCCTGTGCTTATTCTGCCATTGCAAATGGTGGATTGCTGATGGAGCCACAGCTGTTGAAGTCGATGATGGCGGATAACGGCACGAAAACTCGTGCCTTCAATCAGAAGGTAATACGCAGGGTGATCAAGCCAGAGACGGCACTTAAAATGCGTGAGGCGCTGGCCACAGTTGTCGATGTTAAGGGCACTGCTAGCCGTGCCAAAGTGGAAGGCTTCAGCGTCGCCGGCAAAACAGGCACAACGGTCAAGATTCATCCTGAGGGAGGATATTACAACGGCCTAGACGACCGCGACAAACGCTACACCGTTTCATTTGCAGGAATGATGCCTGCAGAAAATCCCGAGTTTGTATGTGTGGTGGTGATCGATGATCCGACAATGCCAGACGCCGAAGAGGGCATGCCAACAACAACTCCTGGAGGCGGAAGTGTTGCCGCTCCTATTTTTTCCAAGGTCGCATCCCGTGTGGGGAACCTTATGGGGCTGAAGCCTAGCCATCAAGATGATGATGCGCAGGCAGTGGCCAAATCAGATCAATAAATCAATGAATTTAGAACAAATAATCAGCTCTCTAGATGTTATCTCCGTTAGTGGAGATATGGATAGTGAGGTGACATGTATTTCCTTAGACTCCCGTGATCTTAACGCTGGTGGTGTTTTTGTGGCAGTGAGCGGTAACGACTTAGACGGTCAGCAATTTGTGCCGCAGGCCATATTGAATGGGGCTTCTGCCATTATCTCTGAAGTCGCAAAGCCGGCGGGAGGTGACGATCAAGTATGCTGGGTTCACGTTGCCGACGCTCGTGCAGCGGCAGCAGCTTTGGCATGCAAATGGTATGAGCATCCATCTGCAGCGATGAAGGTGGTTGGGATTACAGGCACTAACGGCAAAACTACCACCGCATTCATCACTCATGCTATCATGGAGCGGATATGGAGCCGTGCGGGTTTGTTGGGGACGGTTCAAATCAATGATGGCGAGGAAGTCACTCCAGCCACTCACACCACACCTGGGCCGGTCGCATTACAGGCAAGCTTAGCGAAGATGCTACACAATGATTGCCGTGGCGTTGCCATGGAGATCTCGTCTCACGCACTCGAACAAAAACGCACAGACGGCCTTCAAATGGATGCTGCGGTGTTCACGAACTTGAGTCAGGATCATTTAGATTACCACGGTAACATGGCGGACTATTTCGCTGCTAAATGTCGCTTGTTTGAATTGTTGGAAACACAGTCTGGAAGTAAAAAAACTACAGCAGTTATTAATCTCGATGACCCTTATGGGCAGCGCTTGGTTGAGGAATTTAAAGGTAGATTGCACTTCATCACTTATGGCTACGGCGTGCACGCTGATATGCGCATCGGTCGTGAACAGCAGACGGTTCGGGGCACTGAATTTGATATCAAGTATAAGGATCGTGATCATCTTGTCCGCACTCCTTATATCGGAAGGTTTAATGTTTATAACTGTGTAGCGGCCCTTGCTGCCTCAGCTGCGGTCGGTATCAAGGTGCGTGACGCGGTAGTCGCATTGGCTGAAGCGCCTCAGGTGCCTGGTAGGATGGAAAATATTGGTTCGCGTGAAGGGGCGTCTGTATTTGTTGATTATGCTCATACTCCGGATGCCTTGGTGAATGCCTGTGCAGCACTACAGGAACTCAAACCTAACCGTTTGATTACTGTGTTTGGCTGTGGTGGTGATCGCGATAGCTCTAAGCGCGCACCAATGGGAGCAGCGGCATCCAAAGGTAGCGATTTCTGCATCATCACTTCCGATAACCCACGGTCTGAAAAGCCTGAATCCATTCTTGCAGAAATTGAGAAGGGCATGGCGGGTGAGAGGTATCAACGTATCGAGGACAGGATGGAGGCCATTCAGACGGCGGTGAATTTATCGCAAGAGGGAGACATCGTGTTGGTGGCAGGTAAGGGCCACGAGACCTACCAGGAAATTGCCGGCAACCGTATTGACTTTGATGACCGTAGGGCGGCTTACAAAGCCCTCAACCTTAAAAAAACCACCGTTTAACTTTTCCCCATGAAGCCGATCACCTTAAACGAGATAGCCAGCGCCACAGGCGGTGAGCTTGTCGCGTCTACGGTGGAGAATGGCGAGGCGTTGGTGAGCTCAGTTTCTACCGACACACGTAAATTATCAGAGGGTTCGCTGTTCATCGCATTGAGAGGTGAAAACTTCGATGGTCACGGCTTTGCTGCCCAGGCAGCGAAAGCTGGCGCTGCCTGTCTAGTGCTTGATGAGCTTCCTGATACTGTAGCTGAGCTCGGTGTTCCAGTGGTGCTCGTCCAGGACACATTGTTGGCATTGCAGCGGCTCGCTAAGTGGTATCGTCAGCAGCTCAATATCCGTGTGATCGGCATAACGGGCTCGAATGGTAAGACGTCGACCAAGGATTTCACCGCGTCAGTCATTGCTCAGAAGTTTAAGGTAAATGCGACCAAGGGTAATCTGAATAATCATATTGGTTTGCCTCTTAGCGTTCTCTCCACAGAGGAGTGCGATGAGGTTTGCGTATGGGAAATGGGCATGAGTCACGCGGGTGAGATTGCGCCGCTGTGTGATATTTCTGCCCCAGACATTGGTATTATTACCAATATTGGAACGGCCCATATTGAATTTCTCAAAACGCGTGAAGGCATTGCAGAAGAAAAAAGCGCATTGGCGCGGGCATTGCCTGAGCGGGGGACATTGATTGTGCCCGCAAGCTGTGATTTTGTAGATTATTTGATCAAGCGCACCCGGGCCAAAGTGATTGTTGCCGGTAATTGTCGTGGGGCTGTTCGTGCAGAAGATTTGCGGGTAACAGATGCTGGCTCCGCTTTCAAGCTGTGCATTGATCACCAGGATGAAATAGCGGTTGAGCTAAGCGTGAGTGGTAAGCACATGGTCAACAATGCGCTGCTAGCCGCCGCCGCAGGTTATGCTCTGGGTATGAATTCTGCCGAGATAGCAGCGGGGCTAAGTGCTGCGCAGTTGACCGGTGGACGTCTCCAAAAATTCGTATCTCATGGGGTTACGGTGTTTGATGATACTTACAACGCCAACCCAGACTCAGTGATTGCGGCGATCGATACTCTCGCCGAGTTGCCAGTTCATAATGGAGCACGCCGTTTGGTTGTCTTGGGCACGATGGCGGAGCTTGGTCCTCACTCTGATGCTGAGCACAGGCGTGTAGGTAAAATCGCAGCAGAGAAGAATCTTACCGTCGTTAGTGTAGGTGTCGATGCCCGCGAAATCTACCAAGGGGCGAGCGAGTGCAGTGATGATGCGCATCAATTTGATGATGCCGATTCAGCAGCCACATGGATTAAGAATTTTTGTAAAGAAGGGGACAGCGCGCTGTTCAAAGGCAGTCGTATGGCTGGAATGGAAAACGTCATGCATCTTGCGTTTCCTCAAAACTAAATCACCGATCAAAATATGTTATATTGGATTTACGAGTATTGGTTAGAGGCATTCAAGGCAGGCGATCAATGGGCTGATACCATGAGTTTCCTCAGGCTGCTTGGTTATGTGACGGTGCGTGCAGGTGTGGCGTGTATGTTCACCTTTTTAGTTAGTGTTGCCTTTGGTCCGTGGGTAATTCGTAAGTTAGTTTCACTGAAAGTAGGTCAACCGATACGTAGCGCGGAGGAAGTTCACAAACTCAATGAGCTACACGGTGGCAAGGCTGGAACACCGACCATGGGTGGGGTTTTGATTTTGGGCACGGTGCTTATGGCGGTGCTGATTTGTGGACGCCCTTTGAATCCATTTGTGGCTGTTACAACTTGCGTCATGCTCGGGCTCGGTTTGTTGGGTTTTGTGGATGACTACACCAAGGTGAAGCTGAAGAGCTCTGATGGTATCAGGGGGAGGGTTAAGCTCTTCTGGCAGGTAGCGATCAGCTGTGTTGCGGCGGCGTTTCTATTCTTCAAAACCAAGGAACTAGGCATGGGCTACACGATGGTTGATGCACCCATGCAGATTAGTGAAATTACCTTCCCACTTTCAAAGCAGCCTTTGTTCGATATGGGCTACTTGTATATCCCATTTTTTGCGCTGATTGTTGTTGGCTGCTCTAATGCGGTGAACCTGACCGATGGTCTGGATGGCTTAGCCACAGGATGCACCATTACCGTTTCGCTCGCCTATGCGGTGATCGCTTACCTTGCCGGTCATGCCTACATGGCCAAAGAATACCTGTTCATTCCCTATAATACTCATGTGGTTGAGCTTTCTGTGTTTTTGTTAGCTCTCGTAGGAGCTGGCTTTGGTTTCCTCTGGCATAACTGCCACCCGGCCAAAGTGTTTATGGGAGACACTGGTTCGCTTGCCATTGGTGGGGGACTCGCCACCGCAGCTATTTGTGCTAAGCAGGAGCTGCTCTTGGTTGTTATTGGCTGGGTTTTTGTGATGGAGGCTTTGTCTGTGATTCTGCAAGTCGGCAGCTTTAAGCTTACCGGAAAACGTATTTTTGCGATGTCGCCCATTCACCATCACTTCGAGCTTCGAGGCTGGCATGAAAGCCAGGTGATCATTCGATTTTGGATCATCTCTGCGTTCAGTGGATTGGTGGGAATCGCCTTGTTGAAAATTGTCTAATATGAATTTGGAAAACAAAAACGTCATTACCCTAGGAGCCGGCTCAAGTGGCCGCGCTGCTGCTGCGCTTGCCGTTTCGGCTGGGGCTGACGTTGCCATTCATGATTCATGTGACACGATCAGTGATTTACCTGAGGGTGTTAAGGGGGTCGCCAATGCGACAACGGCTACCGGAAATGCCAGTAGCTGTGACCTGTTGGTTGTTTCTCCAGGGATTGATGGCAATAGCGACTTTGTGCAATCTTACCAGCAGCACGCAGGTGAGATGGTTGGTGAAGTTGAGCTGGCATACCGCTTTTATAACGGCCGAATCATTGCTATTACCGGCACCAACGGAAAGACGACCACTACTGAGATTGTCGATCGTATTTTAAACCACTGTGGTGTGAGCTGTGTGCCCTGTGGTAACTACGGTAAGCCTTTTTCTGAATTACCCCTGATGGAAGAGCCTCCAGCAGTGGCGGCTTTGGAGGTAAGCTCGTTTCAGCTCGAGACGGTGGCTGATTTCCATCCCAAT
>Ga0206126_10002294_pt1 | contig 21194 bp, 22 predicted proteins | sample Helgoland_Spring_5_FD_148621 | JGI IMG/M metagenome (GOLD analysis project Ga0206126, IMG submission 148621) | Pelagic subsurface seawater microbial communities from Kabeltonne, Helgoland, North Sea - Helgoland_Spring_Bloom_20160412_1 | ecosystem: Environmental > Aquatic > Marine > Epipelagic ...
ATATTAGAAAACTAGAGGATTGTTTAAAAGCAACCAAAGATGTAGATTATGTTTTACATCAAGCAGCATTAGGTTCTGTTCCAAGGTCTATTAAAGATCCAATCACCTCCAATGATGTGAATGTGAGTGGTTTTTTAAATATGCTAGTAGCGGCAAGAGATAATGGAGTGAAAAGATTTGTATTTGCAGCAAGCTCATCAACCTATGGAGACTCAGAATCAATGCCAAAAGTTGAGAACGTCATTGGGAAGCCTTTATCGCCATATGCCATTACTAAATATGTAAATGAGCTGTATGCAGATATTTTTTCAAAAACCTATGGTTTAGAAACGATTGGCTTACGCTACTTCAATGTCTTTGGCAGGAAGCAAGATCCCAATGGTGCCTATGCAGCGGTGATTCCAAAATTTGTGAGTCAGTTAATGAAAGGAGAATCTCCTGTAATTAATGGCGATGGAAATTATTCAAGAGACTTTACTTACATAGATAATGTGATACAAGCGAATTTGTTAAGCCTAGTCACAACCAACGAAAAAGCCATTAATACAGTCTATAATGTAGCTTATGGTGATCGTAATACACTAAATGTTTTAATGGGGTACTTAAAAGAGTATTTGTCTGAGTTTGATTCTAAAATTTCAAATGTTGAAGTTATTTACGGACCAAATAGAGCAGGTGATATTCCACATTCACACGCCAGTGTAGCTAAAGCAAAAGAAAATTTAAATTATAACCCACAGTTTACCTTACAGCAAGGACTTAAAGTAGCTGTTAAATGGTATTGGGAAAATTTATAAAAAAACATGAAAAAAGATAAAATAGCAATTATTGGATTAGGTTATGTAGGTTTACCACTAGCTAGGCTTTTTGCAACTAAATACCCAGTAGTGGGATTTGATATTAATACAGATAGAGTGACTGAATTAATGTCGGGTGTTGATTCAACTTTAGAGGTTGATAACGAAACATTACAATCTGTATTAATTGATGAAAACTCTGATTCAAATGGACTGTTTTGCACCAATGAGATAAATAAATTAAAGGACTGTAATTACTACATTATAACAGTACCAACACCCGTTGATAAAAACAACAGGCCCATTTTAACCCCGCTAATTAAGGCAAGTGAAACTGTAGGTGCCGTGTTAAAAGAAGGAGATATCGTAATTTATGAATCTACGGTCTATCCCGGAGCTACAGAAGAAGATTGTGTTCCTGTATTAGAGAAAGTTTCTGGCTTAAAATTTAATAAAGATTTCTATGCCGGTTATTCTCCTGAGAGAATTAATCCAGGAGACAAAGAGCATACGGTTGAGAAAATATTAAAAGTTACTTCAGGTTCAACGCCAGAGACGGCTTTGAAAGTAGATAACTTATATAAGTCTGTGATTACAGCAGGGACTCATTTAGCACCTACAATAAAAGTAGCGGAAGCATCTAAAGTGATTGAGAATTCTCAAAGAGATATTAATATTGCTTTTGTCAATGAATTAGCAAAGATATTTAATCTTTTGGATATAAATACCCATGATGTGTTGGAAGCTGCTGGCACCAAGTGGAATTTCCTTCCTTTTAAGCCAGGATTAGTTGGAGGACACTGTATTGGTGTTGACCCCTATTATTTAGCCCAAAAAGCGCAAGAAAACGGGTATCATCCTGAAATTATTTTAGCAGGACGTCGAATTAATGATGGAATGGGAGATTATGTAGCTTCTGAAATCGTCAAATGCATGATTAAGAGCAATATACCAATTAATAATTCTAATATTTTGATATTAGGGTTCACGTTCAAAGAAAATTGTCCAGACATAAGGAATACAAAAGTTGTATATTTAATTAACGCATTAAAAAGTTATGGAGTAAATATTAGCATTCATGATCCTTGGGCCAATGAGGATGAAGTTATGCTAGAATATGGATTGAAATCTGCTAAATCTCTCACAAATGAAAAATTTGATGCCATAGTTTTAACTGTCGCTCATTCTAAATTTAAAGAATTAAATCTATCACTTTTAAAAAGAAAAAAATCAATTGTTTATGATGTTAAGAATTTTATCTCAAATAATGAAGTAAATAATAGACTCTAAATTACAATTCATAAATAAAAATAAATGAAAAAACATTCAACTTATATTATTGCCGAAGCCGGTGTAAACCATAACGGTAGTGTTGAAATAGCGTTAGAACTTATTAAAAAAGCTAAAGAAATTGGAGCAGATTGTGTGAAGTTTCAAACTTTTAAAACTGAGGAAATCGTTACACTTTCAGCCCCAAAAGCAAATTATCAACTTAAGGTAACAGATAAGGATGAGACTCAATTTGATATGTTGAAAAAATTAGAATTAAGTCAGGATAGCTTTAAACTTCTTAAAAATGAATGTGATAAAATTGGTATTGATTTTATGTCAACTCCTTATAGCATTAGAGACCTAGAATTATTGGATGGAATAGGTGTTGGGGCTTTTAAAATTGCATCAGGACAATTAACTGAGCATTATTTTCTAAAAAAAATTGCTGAAAAAAATAAACCAATTATTCTTTCAACAGGGATGGGTACTTTAAAAGAAGTTTCTAAGGCTGTTAAAATAATTAAAAAAATTAATTCAGACATTACAGTTTTACATTGCACTACTAATTACCCTTCCCTAGTTGAGGATTCTAATATAAATGCTATGTTAACCATAAAAGAATTTTGCAATGTTAGAGTTGGATACTCTGACCATGTAATTGATAATTATGCTTGTTATGCCGCAGTTAGTTTAGGTGCTGAAATTATTGAAAAACATTTTACACTTGATAAACAAATGGAAGGACCTGATCATTCATGTTCACTGAATCCTTTAGAATTTAAAACTTTAATTAATGGTATAAGGAGTATAGAAAAGTCTTTAGGTAATGGAGTAAAAAAACCAACTTTAGCGGAAGAAAAAAATATTTACGGAATGAGAAGAGGAATTGTGGCAATCAAAAAAATCCGGAAAGGAGATTTATTTTCTATTGAAAACTTGGGTGTTAAGAGACCATTGGTCGGTATGTTACCATCAAAGATTGAAAATTTATTTGGTAAAGTAGCAACTATGGATATAGAAAATGACGAACCAATTCTTAAGGAATATATTGAATGGTAGTGTCTGAAAATTATAAGTTTATTGAAGTTGATAAACGATCAGTTTTATTTTTAGATTTTTTAGAAAAAGAGTTGAAATCTAATACTGACTTTACTTATTTTTTAAAAAGATCACCTTCTGCTTTAGATAATCATCTCGTAACAATTTTACTTATTATTAATTCTGAAGTTATAGGTTATGGCCATATAGATAAAGAGGAGTTTAATTGGTTAGGGATCTTTATCTCTCAAAAACATAGAGGAAAGGCCTTAGGTTCTGTTCTTTTGAAAGAACTCTTAATAAGAAGTAAAGAAATTAATTTAGAGATTATTAGTTTATCTGTTTACAAGACAAATAAAGGTGCATATAACCTCTACAGTAAAAATGGATTTAAAGTATTCAAAGATAATAATATGTCATTTTTTATGCAAAAATATATATGAATTACATAAGTACTATAGCTTTTAAAGATAATATTGATGATTATATACAAGAGTTTGCAAACTCAAAATACGGGATAGAGTTTAGCTCGGGAGGTTTACCCCATAATTTTAATAATTTTAAATTGTTTGAATCTTTCACGGGCAAAAAAATTATTCATAATTATTTTCCTGGATATAAAAATGATCCTTTCGTCTTAAATATAGCTTCTTTAAATGAAATTATCAAAAAGAGATCTTTGACTCATTGTCAAAAGAATATTAATAAATCAAATGATTTTTCAACAGATAAATTTTTTGCTGTTCATGCAGGTTTCAACTTAGATTTAAATGTTTCAGATTTAGGCAATCCAATAAAAAACATAAAAACAAAAAACATTGATCTGCATAACCAGTCTTTTCATAACTCTTTAGATAAGTTATTAAACTTATCTAAAGAAAAAAATATTAATCTTTTGATTGAGAATAATGTTTTGATAAAAGAGAATTACAACGGACAAGATATCCCTTTCCATTGTGTAGATTCTAAAAATATAATTCAACTATTCGAAAAATATTCTTCTCATAACAATTTCGGTTTATTATTAGATACCGCTCATTTAAAGGTGTCGTGTAAAACCCTAGGATTAAATTTAGTAAATGAATTTAACAATATTAAAAAATATATCAAAGCAATTCATCATAGTGATAATGATGGTAACTACGATACCAACTCAGAGCTAAAGGATGATTATTGGTTTTTAGATCACATCAATGATTTTAAAGATATTCCTAATGTTATTGAAGTGAAAAAAATATCTATTGATAAAATATATGATCAATTTAAATTATTAGGATTATGATCCCAATTTACAAACCTTACTTGAAGGGAAATGAAAAAAAGTATGTTAATCAATGTATTGATTCTACATGGATTTCATCAAAAGGAAAATTTTTAGAATTATTTGAAAAAGCAATTATTGACTTCACAGGTGTTAAATATGCAAGCAGTTGTTGCAATGGCTCTGTTGCTCTTGATCTTGCTTTTAAGGCTATTGGGCTAAAAAAAGGAGATGAGGTAATTACGGCAAGTTTTACTTATGTCGCTTCAACAAACTCAATTTTAATTAACAATGGAACTCCCGTTTTTATTGATATTGAAAGTGAAAGTTGGAACATTGACGTTAAATTAATAGAAGCCAAAATAAATAAAAAAACTAAAGCAATTTTAATTTCAAATATTTATGGTTTTTTGCCTGAAATAGAGAAAATAAAGAAATTATGTGATAAGTATAAAATATTTTTAATTGAAGATGCAGCAGAATCTTTAGGTGCCAATTATGCTGGTTTGAAATCTGGAAATATTGGTGATATTTCAACTTTTTCTTTTTTTGGTAATAAGACTATTACAAGTGGAGAAGGCGGTATGGTGATGTGTAATGACGAGAATTTATATTTAAAAATAGAACAGCTTAAAAATCAGGGTAATAATAAAGAAATAAGATATTACCATGACATTTTAGGATTTAATTATAGAATGACAAATATTCAAGCAGCAATAGGATTAGCTCAAACGGAACAATTAAAAAAAATATTAAAAAAGAAAAAAGAAGTATTCAGTTATTATTTTGAGACTCTAAATAAGTATGTTGAATTTCAGAGACCAATAAACGAAGCGATTGAACCATCTTATTGGATTGTAAGTGTTCTTTTTAAAACAGAAAGTCAAAAGAAAAAAATTATTAGAGCTTTTGATCAAAATGGAATAGAATTTCGTCCATTATTTACTCCTGTAGATAAGTTTCCATTTTACGTAAATAATGACAATCTCAAAGTATCGAATAATATCTACAATAGAGGTATTTGCTTGCCTAGTTTTCCAGAGTTAAGTAAGAATGAGTTAAATAAAATATGTAGTACAATAATAAATAATTTATGAAAAAAGCTTTAATTTCAGGAATAACTGGTCAAGATGGTAGTTATTTAGCAGAACAACTTCTAGAAAAAGGATATGAAGTACATGGTATAATTAGAAGAAATAGTTCTGACTTTAAAGGTCATTTGAATATAAAAACAGGGTTTCATAACCCTTATAAAGAAGTGAATCTTCATTATGGTGATGTAACTGATGCAATAAACATTAATAATATAGTATCATCCATTCAACCTGATGAAATATACAATCTAGCTGCTCAAAGTCATGTTAGAATTTCTTTTGATATTCCTCAATACACAGCAAGTGTTGATGCATTAGGCACATTAAATTTTCTTGAAGCAATTGTTAAAAATAATCTAATTGAAAAAACTAAATTCTATCAAGCCTCAACAAGTGAATTATATGGAAAAGTTCAAGAGGTACCACAAACTGAAACTACACCATTTTATCCAAGAAGTCCATATGCAGTTGCTAAAATATATTCCTATTGGATTGTTGTGAATTATAGAGAAGCTTATAATGTTCATGCTTCAAATGGAATACTTTTTAATCATGAAAGCTTCAGAAGAGGTAATAGCTTTATAACTAAAAAAATTGTTCTAAATGCTGTAAATATAATCAAAGGAGTCTCGAAGAAAATGTTTTTAGGCAATATAAATTCCAAAAGAGATTGGGGTTATGCTCCAGAATATACCGAAGCAATGTGGAAAATGGTTCAACAAGATAAACCTGATGATTTTGTGATCTCTACTGGAGAAACTCACACTATTAGACAATTAATTGAAGAAGTATTTTTTAACTTAAATGAAAAAATAATTTGGAAAGGTGAAGGAGTTGATGAAAAAGGGATTTTAGAATCTTCAAATAAAGCTGTTATAGAAATTGATCCATATTATTTTCGTCCTACAGAAGTAAATTTGCTTATTGGTGACAGCTCTAAAGCAAAACAAATATTAGGATGGGAGGCTAAAACTAAGTTCAAGGAATTGGTAAAGAAAATGGTAGATGATGAATTAGAATACTATGAAAAAAAGTAAAATATTATATTTAATTCCTGCAAGAGGTGGATCGAAAGGCTTGCCGGGTAAAAACATTAAACTTCTTGGAGGAAAACCGTTGATAAATTATTCAATTAATTTTGCTCGAAAATTCACTAATGATTTGAATATTTGTGTAAGTACAGATGATGATGATGTTATAAAATGTGCTAATGAACTCAACTTAAAAATTCCTTTTAAAAGACCTCGTGAATTAGCCACAGATTTAGCAACTACAAAAGACGTGATAATACATGCTATTAATTATTATGAATCTATAGGTATGTTTTTTGATGTTTTAGTATTATTACAGCCTACATCACCGTTTAGAAAAAAAGAAGATTTGAAAATAATGCTTGATAAATATAATAATAATATTGATCTTTTAGTTTCTGTCAAAAAGCCCAATGATTCACCATACTTCAATATTTTTGAAGAAAATTCAGAAGGATATTTATTAAAAAGTAAAGAGAGTAAAGCTACAAGAAGGCAAGATTGTCCGAATGTTTATGCCTTTAATGGATCTTTATATATTTATAATGTTAGTTCAGTCAAGTCAAATCAAATCAAATCTATTAAAAAACATGTCATGCAAGACCCAATTTATTCAATAGATATTGATACAAAGTTTGATTTCATGATATGTGAAAACATTATTAAAAATAAATTACTTTGAAAAAAAGTATAAATAAATTTATAAATTATATTTTTAAATTAACAAAACAGAAGATTATTTTTATTACTATTCTAGCGGAGAATTTAATCAGAACCTTAATAGTTTTATTTATTTTAAATTTATTTTCAAATCATGAGCTATCAAGTTTAGGTATTCTTCAGGCAACTATAGCCCTTTTTACAATAACCTTGCCACTTGGTTTCGGGATTTCTAGTCAAAGATTTTCCATCGATATTGAGTCTAAAGAATTTTTGAGTGCCAACACTTTATATTATCTAATCTGCTTTGTGCAAATAGCTATAATTTATTTGATTTGGGACATTACTATTCATAAAATAGAGGGGTTGAATTTTAGTAAACATTATTATAAATTAATTTTTTTAGCTATATGTTTTTTGAAAGTGGAACTTGCAAAAGTCAAGTCAATATTGAGAATATTAAGTAAAAAACTGCTTTTTGTTTTACTAAGTTTAGTGCCAATTTTGGTTGAATTTATACTTATATTTATTTATTTAGATAGTAGTTCCTCTGTTTTTGATTTATTTACAATTAGAGTAATTTCAATGATTCCAGTTTTATTATTCACAATTTATTTATTTAGGTATTTTTCTATAAATTTCATAAGCAAAAAAGTTATTAAATATAGTTTAATAACTATACCAAATAAATTAGTTACGGGGTCTTTAGGATATCTCATGAATTTATTTGCCTTCAATCTAGGGACAGATTATATGGCTAAATTTTATTCTAGTTCTAAAATAGCAAATATTTTAAACATCATCTTAAATGCATATTATCAATATGTTGAGCCTTCGTTTTATAGGAATAAAGGAATAATATTAAAACAAAATAAAGAACTTATTAAAAACACATTAATGATGAGTGTTATATTTATTTTAATGGTATTTGGTCTAAAAATATTTTTTAGTGATTTGGAAATTTCTAATAATATTTCCGTTAAAATAATTGCATTACTAAGTAGTGTGTATATTTTAACATTAATCTTTAGGTTTGTTTCATTCAAACTTTTTTATAATTTGAGAAATGACTTAATTTTTTATATTAATTGTATAACAGTTTCCGTGTTTGCAAGTATTTCTCATTTTGTTCCTGAATATTTTCTTGAGGCACTGATAATTGGCCTTTCTTTTAAAGTATTACTCACAAAATTTTTAGATAATATTTATTTTAGAATAAATGAACAAACTACTAAAAGAAACTAAAATCTTTTTACTTTACTTTAAGTATAATTTTCTTTTTTTTAAAAGAGAATTTCTTTTTAAACCAAGAGATATAGGTGTTGTTGAAAAATTCAAAAATAATAATAAACTTGTTATTTGCGGTAACGGACCTAGTTATAGCATTTTTGAAAAAGAGTATATTAATGGTCAATACCGAGAATATGATATATTGATGTTAAATTATGGTGCTATTGAAACTAAATTGAAGATTAATTTTCATGTTTTTGAATTACCTAGGAGTAAAGAGAAAAGCTGGGATTATATTAATAAACTTGAAAATACAAGCTCAGATGTTTGTAAAATTTTTAGGCCCAGAACCAAAGAACATGTTTCTCAAATAAAAAACAGAAAATTACAAAATATTTATATTTTAAAAGAAAAAAGAATTCGTCAACAAAACCCAACAGTGCTCTATAAAGATTTGAAACAATTTAAATCCAAAAATGTTTTATTTTGCAGATCATCTATAGTTTATGCTACTTTATTTGCATTAAGACTGGGTTATAAAGAAATTTTATTTGTCGGAATTAATCCAAACATTAACACCTCTTGGTGTTCAAATGCTCAAGGATCTAAAGAATATTACATTAATCGAGCGAATAACAATCATGAAGTACATGCTACTTTTAAAAAAGTAGGGGGTATTAACTCTTATGATGTTTTAAAATTGATTTCAAACTTTAAATTATTCAAAAAAAATATTTTTAAAATTGACAGTAATTCTTATGACTTTTTGTCTTAATTCAATTACATGAAAACATTTATTTTAGGCAGTAATGACAGAGCTGCTTTAACAGTTTCTAGAGAGTTAGCAAAACAGGGCTTCCATGTAGAGATAATCTCTTTAACAAGTTCTTGTATTTCTTTAAAATCAAAGTATGTTAAAAAGAGTTATATTTTAAAAAATAAAGAGGATATTAATGAAATATTTAACGAAATAATTAAAATTATCGAGCCAGGATCATTTGTGATACCTATAAATGATTATTTTTTAACTTTAGTTTTATCTTTTTTCCAAATATTTAAAGAAAGTTTTATTATTCCATATAATTCAAAAGAATCAATTCTTAAAATAATAGACAAGTATAATTTATTGATAGAAGCTAGCAAAATTGGAATTGATATCCCTGATTCACTTTTGATAAAAAACATTGATTCATTCTATAAAATAGATAAAAATACGTTTAAATATCCTTTAATTTTTAAACCTAGATTTAGTTGTTTAGAGCAAAATAATAGAATAATCACTACTGAAGTCAAAAAAGTGAATAATTATAACGAATTGGAAATGCAAATTCGTTTAAACATTGGTTATGTAGATGTAATAATTCAAAATTATATTGAAGGATTTGGTAGGGCTATCAATTTTTTTGCTGTTAATGGAGATATAAAGAACTATTTTCAATACGAAAGAATACACGAGCCAGGATTTGGTGGAGGTAGTAGTTTAAGGAAGAGTATTAAAGTAGAACCAAAATTAAAAAAAACTTCTTTAGACTTGTTGAAAAGTTCTGATTACAGCGGTATTGGAATGATTGAATATAGATATTGTCCCAATAAAAAAAAATATTTTATTATGGAAATTAATGCCCGTTTTTGGGGTTCATTATCCCTGCCTGTTTTTTCGGGGATTAATTTTCCAGTAATACTTTATGATTATTTTATTAAAGGTAAAATCTCAAAATCAACTTATTTAGCTGAAAAATATTCAAAACACGTCTTAAAAGATACTAAATGGTTATTCATAAAACTTAAAAATAATAAGATAAAGTTATTTTTATCAGAAATAAAATCTGATTTTGTACGCTATGTAAGTAATGATATGACCTTTGATGTTGAGAAAAAAAATGATTTTAAACCTTTTTTATTTCAATATGTTTTATTGTTTTCAAGTCTCCATATAAAAATCTATGAAATTATATACAGATTTTTAATTTTTATATATAAGAATAAAACACGGAATAAGGACAGAAAACAAGCCCTTAATTTATTGTTAGCAGATAATATAAATATTGTTTTTGTTTGCCGTGGAAATATTATTAGAAGTGCTTTTGCTGAAAATTACTTCAATAAGTTATCCGAAAGTAGATCTTATTCGTGCGGTACTTTATATAAATCGGAAAGGTTGTCACCAATCAAAGCTTTGGAAGCTGCAAAGAATATTGATGTTGACCTTAAATATCATAAATCTAAATACATAAATGACCTTGAAATTGATTTGTCTAATTCAGTTTTTTTTGTAATGAATCCTAAACAATATATTGAACTCAGCAAAAGAAAAAAGTATGAAAATGTTTATTTTTTGGGAATATTTGACAAAGATAGAAGTTTAGATATTAAAGATCCATATTATAATCCTTATGATTTAAAGACATATTCTAAAATATTTGAACAAATAAAAAGTAATATCGATTTAATGATAAAATAATGAAGATTAGCTATAGAATTGATGATGTTTCAAATTATATGTCCAACGATAATTTTTTAAAAATCGAATTATTATTCAAAAAATATAATATTAAACCTCTGATAGGTGTAATTCCGAATAATGAAGATAAAAAACTTATTAAGTTTGGTGAAGTTGAATTTGATTTTTGGAAAAAAATTCGAAAACTACAGAAAACTGGATGGACAGTTGCTATGCATGGAAGTAATCATGTATATGAAACTAAAGAATCAGGCATTTTAAAATACCCTAAGAAGTCGGAGTTTTCTGGATTATCTATTTATAAACAAAGAAAGAAAATTAAAGAAGGAATAAAAATTTTTAATTCTGAAAGTGTTTATTCAAATATTTTCATGGCGCCATCTCATAGTTTTGATAATATAACAATAAAAATTTTAGAAGCTGAGGGATTTAAATACATAACTGATGGCTTATTTATTTGTAATTTTAAATTAAATGATTTTAATATTCAATTTATACCACAAGTTAGTTCAAAAATTATTCCAGTATTTTTTAACACTCAAACTATTTGTTTGCATCCAAATAATTGGTCTTCAGAAGATTTCTTGATATTAGAAAAAGAAATAATTAAGTATAGAAAACATATTGTAGACTTCGAGAATTTACTATATATGAAGCCTAAAAAATTCAATAAATTTTTGAGTTCCATAATTCTGCATATTAAAACTAAGGGTAAACGTTTGATTTAAATTTATGAATAGATTAATAGTAATCTTCTTCTATATTTTTTCAATTTTACATACTCTTTTTGGTGAAAAAGATTTTCTATTATTTTTAAGATTAGCTCAATTTTCTGGATTAATTGCCTTTTTAATGGTAATGAATCAAAAAGGTGGTAATCTATTTAAGTCGAAATCTATTATAAGATTAACCGGTTATAAGATTCCTTTTTTGGCCATAGCTGGTACCATAATAATTGGTTTACTAAACCTTAGGTTAAATATCACTCCAATTATCTACCCAATTTCTTTTATAAGCGTTTCGTTGCTTACGATTTTGTCAAAGCCAAAATTAAATATATTTATATTTTTATCTTTTTTGGTTTTTCTCTTGTTTTTTTATTATGCCCTGACAGGTGTTGATATTTCTTTATGGGTTAAGGGTAGTTCTAATTATGTATCAGTTCTAGTTTTATATATTTCTTTCGTTCCATTATTAATTCATAAAATAAATAAAGGAGGAGTAAATTTGATTTTGAATATTATATTCCCAATGCTTGCACTTTCTTTTTCAATAATTGCGATAGGGCGTTCAGGTATTATAGTGTCAACTATTTTCTTTTTAGGAAATTTGACGTTATATGTAAGAAATCATAAACATAAGTTCATGATTTTATCCATTTTCATAATATTTTTTGCTTTTTCATTTTCTAAGTTATATTCTTTTATAGATTTTATTACCAACGATTATTTGTTCAAACTTATAAATAAAGGTGCAACTTCGGAAGTTCGCAAAGATATAGTAGATTATTATTTTTCTAAGATTAATTTTAGGACATTACTTTTTTCTATTGACAATTTAGATTTAGATAAACAAATGGGGGTTACTCTACATAATTCATATTTAAGCTGGCATTATAAATATGGCTTTTTTAGCTTTGTAATATTTTACATGACCATACTGACATTCTTTAAATCATTAAAAACGGATAAAGTTCTGAGTATAATTTTAATAGTTATTTTAATCAGAAGTTTTACTGATCTAATTTTGTTAACAGAAGGTATTTTATTTGGATTCCCATTTATATTAGCTTTATTATTAGTTGATTATAAAAACTTACCTATTTTAAAATTAAAAAAATAACATGCAAACTCAATTTTGTATTTCTTTCTTGCTGAGTTTAGAAAAGGTTTTTTTGGTGAAAATTATGCATTAAATATTTGCACTACTTATAACATATTCGTGGTTTAATAAAAAATAAAAATTTATGTCTAAAAAAAAAGTAATTGGTTATACAACTGGAGTATTTGATTTATTTCATGTTGGACATTTAAATATTTTAAAACAAGCAGCTAAACATTGTGACTACTTGATAGTTGGTGTAACTGCTGATGAAACAGTTTATAAGTACAAAAAGCGATATCCAATTATTCCTTTGAAAGAGAGAATTGCTATTGTTGAATCTATTGTATATACTGATAGAGTTGTAGTTCAAGAAGAAATGGATAAATTAAGGGCTCATGAATTATACCGTTTTGATAGATTATTTCATGGAAATGATTGGAAAGATTCAAAAATGTATAATGATATTGAAAAAAAATTAAGAGATAAAGGAGTTGAAATAATTTACTTTGAATATACTAAAGGTACCTCAACTTCTGAACTAAAATTTCAAATCTTTAGTGAATTAAGTGAAAATGAGAATTCTTAGGATTACGCCATCATTTGCTTCCTCTACTAACCCAGGTTCTGGAACTAATTCTTACTTTCATTCTAAATATTCAAAATATAAGTCTTATATACTTACAGAGGATCGAAGATTAGAATACTTGGAAGTATCTCAAAATGTAAGAATTAAGAAAGTAAAGACCTTGAATAAAGAACTGGGCAAAGTAGGTGATAGAAAATTCTTTATAAACTTAATTTATAAGTTTTTTTCTACATTTATTTTTACCATAAAATCTATTAGATTTTTACATTCTGTTAAGCCTCAAATTGTTCACCTTTATTCACCAATATATTTATTAACAGCTTTATACTGTAAAGTTTTTTTTGGCTCAAAAATCGTTTTGTCTATTCATGGCACAGACGGTCTTCGTATTCAAAATTTTAAGCCTCTAAGGCTTATTTTTAGGTTAACAGATTTAAACTTATCATTAAGTAAGAAATTTCTTAAAAAAATAAATATTAAAGAGATGAAATATTTAGGCAATGGATTTGACAACTCACTGTTTTATTTATTCAATAAGAAAAACAAAATTAGGGATAAGTATATCATTACTGTTGGAAATCTAAGATGGCAGAAAGATCATAAGAGTATGATTGAAGCCTTTGATATATTTCATAAATCACATGACGATTACAAACTTATAATTGTAGGTGAAGGCGAACTAAGAAATCAGCTTGAAAAACAAATAAAGGAATTAAACCTTAAAGATTCTGTATTTTTATACGGTAAAAGAGAGCAAAAATATATAGCAGAATTAATGAACCTTTCAGAACTCTTTTTTCTTTCCTCTACTACAGAAGGATCACCTAAGGTGATTTATGAAGCAATGGCATGCGGTTTACCAATTCTATCTACCAATGTTGGAGATGTAAAAGAGAATACTACTAATGAAACTAGTGTAATTGTCGATGTTGATGTTCATGAGATGGCAAAAGGATTATCTGAAATAATAGATCATAGAACATTTGATAGAATATTTATTTCAGAAGATGTAAAAAAGAAAAGTTGGAAATATGTTTCACAAAATCTCGATCGAATTTATGAAGGAATTAGATAATATTAAGGTAAGTCAGTTAAGATTAATACAACTTTTGCAATTAAAATTGTTATTAGAGGCAAAACGTATTACTTCTTTGTTAAATATCGATTACTTTTTGGTTGCGGGTTCTTTATTAGGTTCTATAAGACATGGTGGCTTTATTCCTTGGGATAGTGATGCAGATATCGCTATGCTAAGAGAAGATTACAACACACTAATAAAAAATTCTAGTGCTTTAGGATCTGAGTTTTTTCTTCAATGTGACGAAACTGATAAATCCAATAAAACAGGTTTTGCTAAACTCAGATTAAAAGATACTCTTTTTATCGAGAAAGGAAACGCTGAAAATGGATTGAGTAATGGGTTTTACATTGATATTTTCCCATTAGATAACCATATAAAAAGGAATAAGTACCTAAATGTGCTTAACCACAAACTATACAAATACTTGATTCGTCTAAAAGCTTATAAAAATGGGAAGGTTATAAGTTCAACAAAGTCCCGAACTATTTTGTCTGCTATTATCTGCTTCCCTTCGTTTTTTATTTCATTGAAGAGTATCATCCATTTACATAATAAAATATCTCAACGCTTTAAGAATAAACAAACTGGTTTTGTAAATAACTTTAATAGTAAGTATGGTTTAGAAAAACAGTTCATTTCTTTAGAGACATATTTGCCAATTTCCGAGACAGTTTTTGAAGGACATAAGTTTAAAGCTCCTAATAAGATTGATCAATGGTTAACGAAGATTTATGGAGAGTATAATGTTTTACCAAAAAAGCAAATGAATCACACACATGGTCTATTGAATAATTATTCCATAAACTTTCGAAAATATTCAAGTTTGTTAGGAAAAAAAGAAACAGAAGTGATTAAAAAATTAGGGATAATGCCATGATTAAGAAATTAGCGAAAAAACACATACCGACAAAGTACTTTACAGGAATCCGACAACTTATTAATAGTTTGATTTTTTTTTCGTACTTGTATTATGATTATAAGCATTTATGTAAGTTAAGAAGAAATAATGTTGTTAAAATCTCTGATATTATCAGACAATATCATCGCGTAGAGAAGTCTTTAAGTAAGGTTCCATACAATCCTAAGAGAGGGCATAGAGCGGCATATACATTGCTAAATTTCTTGGAAAAGTATCAAATAGAGAATGAAGAGAAAGATGTTCAGTTTTATGTAGGATTGAAAGTCTTAAGGCAATTTTTTAATAATAACAAAGAGATTGACCCTAAAGCACATGATAGACTGAATAAATTTAATAATATCGATTATGAGGTTGATTATGGAGTGGAGATTACACCTAAATCATACTTTATAGAAAACGCTGTAAAATCTTTTGAGAACTTAGCAAAATCTAGAAAAAGTATACGATATTTTTCAGACGAAGAAGTAAATCTTAGTTTGGTTGAAAAAGCGCTTGATATTGCTAAAAAAACACCTTCAGTTTGTAATAGACAAGGCTGGTATACCTGGGTAATTACAGACGCTAATATTATTACTTTATTTAGAGAAGTCCACAAAGGTTTTGCTGATAAAAATCAAAAACTTAATACATTATTGGTAATAACATTCGACAAAAATGCTTTTGATTATCCTATGGAAAGAAATCAAGGTTTTACAGATGCAGGCTTATATTCTATGTCTGTAATGTATTCATTAACGCACGTTGGGTTGGCATCTTGCCCATTAAATAGTAATTTATTGCTCAAGGATAAAAAAAGATTTAAGAAAGCTATTGGTATTCCGAATAACTTTACAATAGCTATGTTTATAGCAGTTGGGAATTATTTAGAAGAGAATATTTCTCCAATTTCGTTCAGATATAATGCCAAACAAAAATCAACTATAATATGACAAACTCTTATAAAGAATTTCATCAGAAATACAATATATCTAAATTAAAAATTTTTGAAAATAATAATTGGGTAGTTTCTTTAAGACCTGAACAAAAGACGCCATTTTCACTTCTTCTTGTAATTAAATCTGACAAAGATGAGTTACGTAGTCTCAATGAATCTGAGATGATTGATTTAATTGATTCATATAATTTTATAGAAAATTTTTCTTACGATAAATTAGGTGCTATCAAAGTGAACTATATATGCTTGATGATGATAGACTCAATAGTTCATTATCATGTTTTTCCACGTTTCAGTGAAGAATTAATAATTGAAAATGATGTTTTGATAGATGAATATTTTCCTAAACCAGTCAATTTACTAGATGGGAAGAATTTAAATCTCAAGTTAATGAAGAAATATTTCCTTATACATTAGACACTATTATGATTCATTTAAGAGTTAAAGGATGATAAAAAAAATTAAAGTTTTAAGAATTTTAAATAGGTTTAATGTTGGTGGTCCAGTTTATAATGCGACGTATCTTACAAAATTTTTAAATACGGATTTATATGAAACACTATTAATTGGAGGTGTACCTGAAAAACATGAACAATCTGCAGATTATATATTGAACAATTTAGAAGTCTCTTATACACAATTAAGGTTTATGAGAAGAGCTATTTCTCCACTTTTTGATTTAATTTCATTAATTCAAATTATTATTATTATTTATAAGTATAAACCAAATATAATACATACACATGCAGCTAAGTCAGGTCTCTTAGGACGCTTAGCTTCCTTTTTTTATTATAAAAAAGTGAAATTAGTTCACACCTATCATGGTAATGTGTTCGAAGGATATTTTTCAAATTTTAAAAATAAAATTTTATTGTTTATTGAAAGATTTTTGGCCCAAAAATCAACTAAAATAATTGCTATATCTAAACTTCAAAGCAATGATCTTATTTACAAATATAAAATATGCAAAAAAGAAAAAATAGAAATAGTACCATTGGGCTTTGACCTCTATCGATTTACTGAAAATACAATTTCTAAGAGAGAAAATTTAAGAAAAGAATTTAATATCAAAGATGATATAATTTTAGTAACAATAGTTGGCAGAATTGTTCCCATTAAAAATCATAAATTATTTATTGATGTAATTAATTATTGTAAGCATAGATCAGCAAGGGAGATTAAAGCAATAGTAGTAGGAGACGGCAGTGATACAGATGAAGTAATTGATTACGCGATAAATAATAAACTCTCATATTCATACAAAGACCTAAACAAGGATTGTGATGTTTTATTCACTTCTTGGCGTTCTGATATTGATAGTGTTTTAGCTGCAAGTGACATTGTATGTCTTACATCTTTAAACGAAGGAACTCCTGTAAGTATTATTGAGTCTATGGCTTCTGAAACAGCTTCGATTTCAACAAATGTTGGCGGTGTTTCAGATATTATAGAAGATAATATTAGCGGAATCGTGTCCTCAAAAGAAGTCAATGATTATGGTGAGAATTTATTAAAAATGATTGAAGATGATAATCTAAGGCGTAAATTAGCAAAAAATGGAAAAAGTACAAGTCTTGAAAATTATAATTATAATAAATTAGTATTCAATATAGAGTCTTTATATCAAAAAATTATTTAGATTAAAATGAAAAACAAAACTATTTTACTTGGTTTAAACGAGCTTAATTTTGATTATATTAAGTTTTATATAAGTAAAGGTTTGCTACCTAATTTTAAAAAAATATTTGAAATACAACCTCCTATTGAAACAGTTTCAGAAAATGAACATGAACTATTAGAGCCATGGGTGCAATGGGTAACTGTTCATACAGGGAAAACTTTTGATGAACATCAAGTATTTCGTTTAGGTGATATCGTTAATAACCCTGAACTTTCTCAGATATTTGAGGAGTTAGAAAATGAAGGACTTTCAGTTGGAGCCGTTTCTCCCTTTAATGCTGAAAATCGTTTAAAAAACCCTTCTTTTTTTGTTCCAGACCCTTGGACTAAAACGAATCCATCTGGGAATTGGATCGTAAAAGCATTGTATAAAGCTGTACATCAATCTGTAAATGATAATGCACAATCAAAATTCAATTTGAAATCAATCCTTTCATTGGGTCTTGGACTTTTATTGTATGTTCCCATCTCAAGATGGTTTCATTATGTTAAAGTAGTTTCCAAAGCAAAAGATCCAGGGGCTAAAGCAGTTGTTTTAGATAGTTTATTAGCAGATGTCCATCTTACTCTTTGGAAAAAACATGAACCAGATTTCTCAAATTTATTTTTAAACTCAGGAGCTCATATACAGCATCATTATTTATTTAATTCAAAGGCATATCAAGGGGATTTAAAAAACCCAGATTGGTATTGTAAAGAAGGTTTTGATCCATTAATTCAAATACTTTCAGAATATGATTATCAGCTTGGAAAGCTTCTAGAAATAAAAGATGTTAAACTTATTATAGCCACTGGTCTACATCAACAACCTCACGAGCATTTAACCTTCTACTGGCGTCTTAAAGAACATCGAAGGTTTGCAGAAATGATTGGTGTTAAAAATTTTGTTGAGATTTCACCAAGAATGTCTAGGGATTTTCTAGTGAAATTCAAAAATGAAGCAGATGCCTTAAATGCAGAGAAATTATTGAATAGTTTTTATGCTTTTAAAGATAATATTAAATTATTTGAAGTAGATAATAGAGGAACAAGTTTGTTTGTGGAATTAGTTTACCCTAATGATATTGAGGATAATGATTCAATTTATTCAAAAGTATCAAATCTAAAATTAGAGAAATTTAAATCTTATTTAGCTTTTGTTGCAATTAAAAATGGTGAGCATAATGGAATAGGTTATTTAACTTCAAATTTTGACCTAAAAATTTCTACAAATGCTATTGATTTAAAAGATTTAAAAGATTTAATAAAAAAGTTTTCATTAACTAGATTATGATTTATAATGAAGTAAAAGATCAAATAGAATCTTTTGGATTCAACGTAGTTTCTCATGATTTTGAAAGACCTTGGGGAGGATTTTTAGTGATTGATGAAAGTCAAGCACAAGATTTTTCAAATAAATTCTTTGAAGGTTTAGATGTAAATACCATAAAAATTGGTGGCAAGTTAAGTCCAAAAATACTGATAGTAAAACCCAATGCTCGCTTGTCTTGGCAATACCACAACAGACGTGCAGAAATTTGGCAAGTATACAAAGGTACTGCTGGAATTATTATAAGTGATTCTGATAAAGAAAATGAAATGAAAGAATATAAAGAAGGGGACCAAATCATTTTAAAACAAGGTGAACGTCACCGTTTAACAGGTTTAGATGAATATTGTGTAGTGGCTGAAATATGGCAGCATACTGATGCTACCCACCCTTCAGATGAAGACGATATTATAAGAGTACAAGATGATTATGGAAGATAAAAAGAATACTATGAGCAAGAAAAAAGGAATAATTGTATCTGGTTACTTTAATCCCATACACAAAGGTCATATCGAGTATTTTAATAATGCAAAACGTTTGGCAGATGAATTGTTTGTAATTGTAAATAATGATCATCAAAGAGCATTAAAAGGGTCTAAAGAATTTCAAAAAGAAGAAGAACGTATTATTATTGTCTCCAATATAAAATCTGTAGATCATTGTGTGTTGTCTATAGATCAAGATAGAACCGTTTGTAAAACCATAGAAAAAATTGCTTTAGAGTTTGGTGCTTCCCATGATTTAAGTTTTGCCAATGGAGGAGACCAAAATAACAACACCATCCCGGAAAGACCTATTTGTGATCAAATGGGAATTACTTTAGTAGACGGTTTGGGTGATAAGATTCAGTCTAGCAGTTGGTTATTAAAGAAGTAAACTTTTTTAACTAAATTTGAATGAGAATTTAATTTTAATATACATGCCATTCGACCCAAATTCAGCAAAGAAAGCAGGAAAAAAATCTAAAAGAGGTCCTGCTAAAAAAGAAGAACCTTCCATTAAAGAAAAGATGGAAATGCTCTACGAAAAAGTATTGGATGATCTGCTTGTAAATCAAGAAAAACTCACTAAAACAGAACGGGTAAAACTTTTTGTAACTCTTTCTAATTATATCTTTCCAAAAACAAAGTCTGTTCGAGATCAATTTACCTTAGAACAATTAAAAGAAAAAAGTGAAGATTTCTTTAATAAAGATCCAGATCCTACCAAATAACTCCCGCTTGTTGCATAAATAAATCTGCCAGTGCATCTTTATTTTGATGTGTACCAATATAAGTCAGAAAAGTACTTTCTTTAGAATGCCCGGTAATATTCATTAGTAGCGGTGTTTCAATTTTACCATAATAGTTAGACGCAAATGAGCGCCTCATAATGTGTGAGGTTATAAATTCATGCTTTGGCGCAGTTACAATTTCCTTCCTTCGAGTCTTCGGGTTGTTCTTAAACCCAGGCACCAATTCATTTATCCCAGCCATTCTGCAAAGTGCTTTGATTTGTTTATTAAAGACCACTTGAGAAACTTTGCGAGGAAATTCATTCTCTAATATTTCAATAACTAAAGGGTCAGCCACTCCAACAGTCACAGATTTCTTTGTTTTCTGTTGCAAGATATCTATATACAATCCAGTTGCTGCTTTTCTAAGATTATCCGGACTCAACTTTAATAGATCTGAGACCCGCTGCCCAATACAAAGCCCGATTAACAGCCACCTATAACTATCTACATATACTTCAGTGATCTGCTGTAATCCCTTTAATGCTTTTATCTCTAATGGATTTAAAATATGAAGAATTCTATCTGAACTTTTCTGTTTAAATGACTCAATATAATTGGAATAGGGGTGAACCTCCAAGCCGCTTTTCTCTGCATCTCTCAAAATAATCTTTAATAATTTTAATAGCTGACCGCAGTAATTATCACTATACTGCTGCTCAATTTTTAGAAAACGTGTAAAAGATTCGGCGGTATATTTATCTATAGAGTTCAAATACAGTTTCACTGATTTCTCGAACTCAA
>Ga0206126_10002296_pt1 | contig 21176 bp, 22 predicted proteins | sample Helgoland_Spring_5_FD_148621 | JGI IMG/M metagenome (GOLD analysis project Ga0206126, IMG submission 148621) | Pelagic subsurface seawater microbial communities from Kabeltonne, Helgoland, North Sea - Helgoland_Spring_Bloom_20160412_1 | ecosystem: Environmental > Aquatic > Marine > Epipelagic ...
CAATTCAAGTTACTACCAATCCGAGGATTCAGATGTGATACCGGATAACTTGGGAACGGCACTGATTCATGCGATTTTCCAGGGAAATTTACCAGTCGTACAATTACTCATTGAACGTGGAGCAAAAGTTAACAACCTATTGGAAGATGAAGATTATTGGGGAAATGCTGTCAGTTTTGCCTATTCCGTTGCCTGTGGGAGCGCATCGGAGACCTGGGAAATAGAAAAATTAAATCATATGTCCACTCCAGTGTTTTGGAACGGGGAAAAAAGTAGTGCCGATAGGTCTGCAATATTCGAACTGGTGTTCAAAAATAATGACCCGTCGGTCGATGGTAACTATGGGCATAACAATCAATTATTGCGAGATGCCATGTTACGGCCCAATTGCCAGGAATTTGCACAAATGATATTGGACAGCGATTACAACGTTAACGTTACAGAAGAATTGTCTAACGAGTTTAAGACTCCGTTACTTTGCATATTAATGAAGTACGAGGGATATCGCGGAACAACCACCCGTGCGAATTTCCTCGAATTCTGCCATCTGAATCCGGAAATATTCGACGCTTCGGCCATCAAAAAGCTTGTATCTGGTCCTACCATTAACAACGCGGACATTTTTGAATATTGTGAAAAAAATTACATTGATACAGTCAAAGTTATAGCACCCTTACACTTTTCCGACGTACTGTCCGGTGTTTTACCACAACTCGGGCAACTCATTACAAAAACAACGGACATAAACGCGGCCGGCAACAGTGAGAATCATGAATCACCTCTACACTGCGCTGTGGAATTCCGCAGCCCCGCAGTAGTAGCAATGTTATTGGCGGACAAACGAATCAACGTCGATGTTCAAGATGAAATGGGCAACACCCCTTTGGATTATTGTCGTTTGTCTCAATTCGACCTCCAAATGACAGAAATGTTATTGGAAGCAAAGTGCACCGTCGACCACCAAGATTTAGCCGGCGAAACCGTACTGTCCCAAATCTGTGCATGGTACAAAGATGATAGCACTAACCCATATGAGGGGCTGGCCCCGCATACGCTGCAAAAGTGTGAAATGTTATTAAAGGCTGGTGCGGACCCAAACATAGCCGACTTGGAAGGGAATACGCCGGTCTCTGTCGTTAAGAACACTCATTTGGCACTATTACTATTCAAGTACGGTGGGGACGGTACGAAGGTTCAGGATGCACAATGCAAATTAGTCTATCAAGAATATCGAACCCGATTGAACGATGAAAACAAGACGTTGGGCCTCAAGGACATGCCGCAATTGGTGCGTACAATGGTGCAGGGATTGAATGGAGTGCATTGTACCAGATGCAACAAACTAATAACTGGGGGTTCGAGAGAAGATGGAGACGGACAGATGTGTATGGAGTGCTATGGCAAAGCGGCCCGAACGGCGGCAAAAACGAAAGAGACCAAACCTCTATACACCCAGTGGATTAAAACCATGTGAAAATTCCAAATATTAAAAGAGGAGAGATTTATTTGAATGGGATTTCAACTGATCCGCAGTGTTTATGATGGGTGTTTTTTCAGAAGAAAAATAGTATGGTAGACCAGGCCAAAATATTTTACGAACGTGACCGTAACATAAGACAAGGCCGGACACAGACAAAATGATTCTCGTATATATTGTTGGTACGGTAAACGCAGAAACAATGAGAATTATACCACTCGAAATTGCCAAGATGTCTGCCCAGACGGGCCAAAGTATTTCACGGCCATATCCATAACGACAGACGGCGATGGCAGTATGACAAAGAATAAGAAATATGAACACGGAAACAGGCGCTATAGTGGGCCAAGATAACCATAGAAATGTTGGGAAAATAATAAGAAGTGCAACATCAAAATTAATAGTCGAATCTACCAATGGTGTTTTCTCAGATAATCGGATCATATATTATTTGCATAGAACTCTATTATATATGTGAAACCCGAACCCATGTGAAATCCGAATCGATGTGAAACCCGAACCCATGTGAAATCCGAATCGATGTGAAAATCCAACGAATGTATCACATATATGAATATAAAAATAACACGAAAATAAAATAATAAAAAATGGATTTGTCTATTATTGCCATACCTATCTTGCTTATAGCAATTATGTATATGTTTTGTTACAAAAAAAAGCCGCATACGAGTAAAGCAAAGCGAAAACTGCATTTTAAAAGTCCGAAACGAAAATTTGACCTCAAGTCTCTTGAGAAGCGCGTGAGACGCCGAATGGCTGTATTGACATAATACCTACTTTATTTAGTCTCCATTTATTTATTCTGTATGTATGCAAACGTGCATGTTCTTTATCGTATGAATAAATAATAGTATAGCCTTCGGGATGTGTTCTTATATGGACAATATACATAATACATAGTATAAAAAGTTTGCCTTTAGAATCTACCTGGTATAATAAACACGTTTTGTTTAATTTTTGATCCAGTGCCCACCAAGGCAGATATGCGAGATATCCATTTAAAGAATTTTCCGCTGTCCACATATGACCATACTCATCTCGGGCCAATGTTTTTAAATTGGAAATATAATTCCATTTTTTAGCTGACAACATTCAATAATAAAAAATTAAAGTCCTTTATATTTCTATTCTAATTCCTTGTAAACATCCAATTCATTGTAAACACCTATTCAAACAAAAAAAAAAAACAAAATGTCAACCAATAAAAAAAGAAAAAGTTCCCCAGACCAATGGAGCTGGACTTCGAAGCTCTACAACGCAACATCGCTCGCAGAGAAAGCCACAGAGCAATCGGAGACGATTGAACAACTTGAACTGGCATTGAAACGTTCTGAAAAAAAGTCGGAAGAATTGTCCAAAAACCTTGAAAAATGGAAATTTACCTACCAAGAATGGAAAGCAAGTTGCATAAGATACCAAAAGAAAGACGAATCAAACCAGGTTCAAATTGCATCTTTGGAATCGGACAACGCTCAAAAACAATTTGAAATCGTCCAACTCCGCCAGGAAATGGCAGAAAAAACAGCACAAACTAAAAATCAGTGTGGAACCTTAAAAGCAGGAAATGACCAAAAACAGGTGGAGAACCAAAAACTCCAACATGAACTGGAAGAAATGAAAGGGATTATTAGTGATTTTGAAAAGAAATTGCACGAAACCAAAAGAGAATGTACAGAAAATCGTGCTCGTAAAAAAATGTGGAAAAAAAAGTATGAAGAACTGGCCAATATGGGTGCGATTGCACTCGCTAAAGTGACCAAAGAATCGTATGGTGTGACGCCTGAACAATTTGAAGCTTATAAACATATTGCGGATACACAATTTGAAGTTGATAAAATTACAAAAATGAGAACGGATGCGTTAAAATTGTTGCATGCGAATACGAAAGCTTTAGAAGACCAGTAAATTAAATATTAAAAGTTCTACTACATAATTCATATACTAAAAATCTAATACTGTTGTTTGGAATAATTTTGAGAGCATTTGCTGTCATTCCAGTGTATAATTTTAAAAATCCTTCTTGTTTGACGATTTTAAAGAAAGCTTGTAATCCGTTTTTGTAAGGTGTGCCGCGGATCTGCATTCTGCGTCGAACTGTATCCAATGGATAACAAATGGTTTGACTGCTAAAAGCGGCGACTGCACCCATAGATAAAATACCTGGGACAGATGTCCATTGTAATTCGGATTTCAACGTATCAAATGTCACAAAATTAATTGTGATAAAAGGAACTAAGCTCGTGATGGTTGAACCGTATCCTTTGAATAATCCTCTTTGTTCTTTTAGTATGTCTCGTGTTGCCTGACCGAATGTATGTATGTCATTCGACATAATTAGACGATGTCGAATCACGTCGATCGGATGTGTGAGGGTTGTTGCGACAGCACCTGCGATTGTACCACATATAAATCTTGTTTGTACGTTCATATTACTTTGAAATGATTTACAATAATCGTATGTTCCAAATTGTAATGCTGAATATGGTATGATACGAGTACAATTCAAGATGTTGCCTTTCCACAAACTTGTTATTCCTTCTTGTTTGAGAATGTTTTGGTATATGTTCGTAATTGTTGTTTTTGTTCGTGTTGTTTGCATTAATATTTTAATTCTGTCAAGAGGTGCTACTATTGTTCGCGAACATGCGCCTGCGGTGCCCCCGTATATGAAATTTTGTACCGTTGTTCCCTTTGTTTTGGACGTATTTTCTCGCATCAATTTAACACATTTATATAGTATATAATGTGATAAATGTGCGAAAGTTCAAAAACTCAAGCGCCGATGCTTTGGGGTTTCAAATTTTCCAATTTGGCAGGAAGTCAATACAATATATAAAGAATAATTAATAAAAAAACAGATAAAAAAATCGTTTGACAGGTTAGTGTCGAGATTATTCGGTTGTCACACACAAAATAAAAATAAAACAATAGTTGTCAAGTTGGTTATACACACACTCCAACACACACTCCAACCAAACGTAAGCCAAGTAGGTCGTGCACCAGTCAACCATCGTGCACCAGTCAAACAACAGTCAATAGGGTCGTCGGACGTCGGTCGTACGACAGTCGATTAGTGCCGTCGGATGGTGCAATAAAATTAGATCTTAGATCTGTTGTAGATCTTTTCTCATCTTTCTTTTCTTCTTCGTTTTTCTTTTCTTCGTTTTTCTTTTCTTCGTTTTTCTTTTTTCTAGACACTCCCAGTTCGATTACTACTCGATTCGACAGAACTCGTCCATAACTCGACAAGTCAGAACCCATCTTGACTTTCTATTTGAACAGGCCAGATCCTCAAATATGATTCCGAACAATAAACGTCCCAGAGATAACGAAACCAACAACCAGACCAACAAAAAATCAAAAGGGGGAAATGATTTACAAGAGAACGAACGTCTGCGTCAAGAGATTGAATACCAACGACAGGTAAATGAACAGCAACGTCAAAAAATTGAACAGCAACGTCGAAAAATTGAACAGCAACGTCGAAAGATCAAATTGTTTCGCCATCATTCCAAATGCAACCGCTTAGGAGATTGTGCAAAATGTACCCAAGTCAACTGTATGTTCGGCAGACACAGTGACAGTCTTCCTTGTACACATTGTGGAGAAGATTTCTCTCGGGGTAAATCTACAAAACAGTCAACCATTGATTTTTTACGAGATTTCCCCCAACCAAAAGTATTAGATCGCAACGAAGCAAACCAATGGATAAAAGATGTACCAAAAGAGTTGTGGTTGGGTGAAATCATGCCGTACTTTAGTGTGAAAGAATTGTCGTTGGGCGGTACGATAGCGAAACATTTTAAAAAATATTGGGTCACGTTCAAATCCAATAGGGAATGGTGTGTTCCTAAAGATTTTCCATCATTTAGTTTTGCAATACATGTTGGTAGAATATTATCGGAAAGAGGAATTATTAGTTCAACGAATGAAAATCTTTTAAAAATTATGGTGAGTAATGGATTGTACGATGAAGGTGGCGAATGTGTAAACATTGATTATCCTGTATCTATAGTTGGAGAAAGTCGAGATGGTTGTCAAATTATTGGTGGTTTGGAGATGCGTGGATTTGCGGAAGACAGAGTGTATGTCCAAAATCTTACTCTATGCGATTCAAATGAGAATGGAATAGGGGCATGTGGTTCGCAAACGGCCTCTTTCCACTTGGATAATGTAAGTGTGAAGAATAGTGGCACATGTGGTGTCTGTGTATTTCGTAACAAACACAGTACCATGAGGAATTGTAATGTGAGTCATTCGGTAGATAGTGGATTATATGTGGGCGATGAGGGATTAATAACGATTTCTGGCAATGGCACTACTATACATCAAAACAATACATGTGGCGTCGAGGGAAATTATTATGGAATGGATGTCCAAACCACTTCCTCTTCCATCCATCTTGTCTCACCATTAACATTAGAAACAATCTCTACGAATAACGATGGAGGTAGAAATCACGGTGGTAATGGCACAATTAAATCAGTTGATAAAGATGGTAAAGTATTGGAAGTTTATCATGGTATGGAAGAAAATGAAGACGAAGTTGACGAATAATACACATCGTCGAAGCAAAAAATAAAAAAAATTCTAGTATGTTCTATTTATGGATTATTATCATCCAATATCATTCAAACAATTTAACACTCTTGTTCTATTAATAGATAAATCTCATGATATATTGAATACAGTCCAATGGTAATTTTTTAACTTTGCACATACATAAATAATAACGCTGTCGAACGTTGTACCAAAATACAGTTGGACACCTTATATTTGCATGTACATTGTCGAGTATTCGCTGGCGTTTATGGGAAAAGATTGGTCGAAATATAGTATGATTTGAAGCTAAACGGTACCCAACGCATAGTTCTCTATCATTGTTCCTAAAAGCTTTTCCTGCGACAACGAGTGGGTGAAGGACCCGCTCCCTGGTTCGTTTTTGCTGCTTAGCACAATGTATGATCATATGAAATGCATTCATTTGCCAATTTTCTGACAAATACCATTTTCTGTTTGCCGTGGCAAGTCCATCGGTTGTCTAATGTCCATCGGTTGTCTAAACGGACATATATATACGACTATAGTAAGATATAATGTTTTGTCGAACATGTCAAAGTTCTGGACATCGTCCTGCAGAATGTCCGATGCGCTTGTCGGGTGAAGGTACGACGGAGGGATGTTTTCATATTCCTCGTGGTGGTCCCATGGTTCCATTGGGCGACGAGACTTTGTATTTCGAAATCGAATTTTTCAAATATAATGCGTCTCCACAATATTATGTCAAGTATGAGCCAAACGAACCAAGATGGGATTGTACTTGTCCGTATCGTATGTATCATCCAGGGGTTATGTGTAAACATTGTACGGCGTGTGTGCATCTTATACGAGGAGTGGATTTACCAGGTGGGAATTATGCGAGTTTTTTGGATTTTCATATTCGCGAAATGGATGCAAACTCGTTTGAGCGTATTCGTGCGACACGTGTTGGTGCACCTTTGCCCCAAGAGGATGAAAATAAATGTTTAAAAGTTCAATATGAATCTGATGAGCCTGGTTATATTGAATATCGTGATCGGTGGTTTTGTTGGACTTGTGGTGGGGCAAATGGATTCAAACATTTGAAGGGTCGGATGTGTAAACATATTGCATGTTATGAACGAACATTCACCGATGACTCATATGAACAATGGTTGACTGAAATGGAAGACCATGCGACTTTTCGTCAAGAATGTGACAGTCAAAGACATGCGTGGCAAAGATTTTCATTATTGGCATTTTGAGTATAAATGGATGGATGTACGATCATAAGTTCCGTTCTTTTTATTTAATATAATGCCTAAAGTAAAAAGAAAAAAGAAAAAAAAGGAGCTAATCGACACGCAGAATTTACAGTCAGTAAAAACTGACGCACAATTACCTGAGTTCAAATTACAAAATGTGGTAGCAACATTCAACTTGGGAGTGGACCACTTAGACCTGAGGGCAATTGCGTTGGAAAAGGCGTTTATCGAATATAATCCGCAGAAATTTGCGGCGGCAACGATTCGTATTCGCAAACCGAGAACTACAGCTTTAGCATTTGCGTCGGGTAATATGGTGTGTACAGGTGCCAAGACAGAACTGGAATCTCGTTTAGCGGGACGTAAGTATGTGCGTATTTTGCAAAAAAATGGAATCCCTGTATCGTTCCGAAACTTTAAAATCCAGAATATTGTCGCGTCAGCTGAAGTTCCACATACGTTGAAGCTTTTGGAACTGTCAAGAGCATTTGGACCGTACGTTTCGTATGAACCTGACCTTTTCCCTGGTCTAGTGTTTAGAACAACGGCACCGAAATTGGTGTTTTTGTTGTTTCGTTCAGGAAAGATTGTGATTACAGGTGCAAAAAGTCGTGATGAGATAACGGAAACATTTAAATCTTTATTTTATGGCATTATTGTGAAATTTATAGATTGGGAAGATACTTCTCAATCGAGTTCGGATTATAGAGCTAAAATGAGAAGAAATTTTAATCGTTAATTAAAAAAATTATGTACAAAACGTTTACTTGTTTGTTCGTCGATAGGTGCCCATGTATCTTGACCTTGTTTTGCTGGTTCAAAATGCACACTTTGCAATATTTTTTCGAAAGAATTTTGTCCGTTTTCTTTTAACCAAGATATGCATTCAGGAGGAGCAACCTCGTTGACTCGATGTAAAACCATGTATTGTCCATTATCGGAAGTCAATACGAACGGTTGCGCCTGTTCCTCTCGTTCTTCCGTCTGTTCTACAGGCATTTCCACTGGGTTTGGTATTCCTTTATGTGTATTTTCAAACCAATTTTTCCATTCGTGAATTGTTTTTTTTAAGGATTCGATATAATTCTTTTGGCCAGCCAGTTGTTCGTACAATAAAATTTGCTTCGATTGTTCAGACTCTCGCGTTATTTGTCTTTTTTGTAAATGTTTAAAGAGTACTTCCATAGGTTGTTCAGTGCGTTTATGTCGAACACGTTTCCAGGACGAATAACGTGTATGATATTCATCTAGACATTCCTGAATACATGTTTCAGTCCAATCCGTGAGAGATTCAAATGTTCGAATATATGGTTGTTGTTCAATTTGAGTTTGGTTGCAAAAGACGTTTTTTGGTTCTTCTCCTGGTTTTTGCCAAGTACATTTCCAGATCAAGCCGCCTTGAACAACCGAACCTGAAAAAATATGCTTTTTAAAGCTAAAGTATAAAACATCATCGACATAAACAATTCGAGATTGTAATAATTGTTGAAGTCTTCTCATTTTATTTTCTGGGATTTATATTTTTGGATTTATTTGTAAAGTCACTTAGTTGCAACAGATGTTATAAAAATGTGCATTTTTTGGTTCGATGTTTTGTAGTGTTTGTAAGTTAGGGAATGTTGATATTTCGACCGAATGTGGACATCATTTCCATTCAAAATGTTTTCCGACCGACCAATGTCATTTACCATGTGTTGTATGTCAATCACCTTTAGGAAAAGCTTGTTTTGATTCAAAAACAAACACGTGGTTTATTGGAATTAAAAATGGAGAGACAATATGTTCGTGTTACAAATTGGTTGAATCCAAAATTGTACCGCATATAGAAGTGTTAGGAAAATGGTCACGTAACAACAATGGTAGGTTACGTAGTCGGAAATATATTCCGGTGCAAATCAACATTAGTATCACATAGATGCAGTATAAAGTACAAACTATAAATGATTATGAATGCAACGAATTGAAAATTTAAATAAACGAACACGGTTATTCATTTTTGACCTGGAATTTATTGGGGATGTCAGAAATTTACATACTTGTCATATCTGGGAAATTGCTGTCTATTCAGTAATGAGAAATTCTTGGTTTTCAAAAGTTGTTGACCCTGACAAAAATAGGCAAGTTTTCCCGAAACCACCCATTCCAGAAATTCCACATTTAAAACGCGCTTTTTTAGAACAAGAAAAGGCCGTCACATGGGACAATGTTTTTATGGAATTGTGTGAATGGGTCTCCCAAGAAGTGACGACTGGTATGATACCTGTTTTCATTTCACACAACACATTTCGGGCGGACAAACCAATTATGGAACTTGAATGTAGACGTTACAAAATGGTGTTACCCCCAAACTGGTATTTTTTCGATTCATTACATTATTCAAGAGATGTAATTCCAAATTCGAGCAATTATTCTTTGTCTGGGTTGCACGAAAATATTTTCAATGAACCTATTCAAAATGTACATCGTGCCAGATCGGATGTAACAGCATGCCTTAGAATTTTGGTCTTTTTAACAAAATCTTTGTGGGATTTACACGGTCCAATGTATCCCGCGTATTTTACATCTTTGCGAAGTATACGATGGATAGGTCGAAAAACTGAAAATTTATTGACCGCTGTAGGAGTTGATTCCGCAGAATCATTGTTTATGATCCTACAAAAAAATATACACAGACACTACATAGAACAAGGCATAGACGAACATGCTTCGATCGAAACCACTTTAAAATGTTTATTGTCAGAATTACCTGTTGAAAACATCCAAAATATTACCCAGGTTTTAATGGAAATGCGTACCGAAAAACCTTTCAGTTTCACATTTATGCTAAAAGCCGAGTAACATTGTCGACAATAACATCTAACAACGCTGCTGTCGTAACATCATTTGCATAAGTTATTTTCAAATTTTTCAGACCTTGAATAGAATTGGTCAAGTAGATTTTTATTCGTTCACTATCAGGGTGGCCATCTACAACACCCTTAATTGCTTTCGAATACAAATTTTGAATACGACTTATATCCGTTACACGAGATTGTACCGACCACCAACGTTTTGCCCACGCGGGAACCCAAGAATGTGTCGCATGAATACGAAATAATGATTCAGTTGTGTCTAAACGGACATGGGATTTTAAAGATTCCAACACTTTTAGATTTATAAGAACATTTTGTAAATCACTCATTTATTATTATATTAGTTATTAAATACGAGAAAACCGAATAAAATACGGACCCTCTTCTTTTCTCTTACGACTCTTCACAAAATTGCGAACATCGTCAATGTCCATTTGAATGCTTTTTAAATCCAATTCTGTTCCATCCTTCATTTTAACTGGATGATCCTTTTTGCCACGCAATGCTTCCCATGTCTTCTTTGTCAATTTACACGCCAAACTAGATAAAGCTTCGCCTCTTTTCTGAGGGACAAAATGGACGATCAATCCCTTTGCTTCCCCCAACGGAGACTTTTCCACCATGTCTTTGTATTCTTCCAGCGTCAAGTCTTCCTCTTTCATTTCCTCCTTCGGTGTCTCAGTGGCAATACAATTTGGTGGGCGGATATTCATTTTCATCGCACCCTCGTACTTTTCATTGTCATACACAAATGCCTTTTCCGAAGACGCAACCACAGCAGACGGTGGTGTCAGGGAAACAGGTTTTTCAACCCCAGATAATTTATGATAAAGACTAGGTAAACGTCTCGTCACAGGCATCCCGTAGGCTTTACGTGCCTTCAACATCGCGGATTTAAATTCCATCTCCACAACCTCGTTTTCAGGCAAACAAGTGAATTTTTCTTTATTAAATGACGCAAAAGTTGGAATTGCTTTTTGCCGACGCGTATGTCGTTCATACATTTTACACGATTCTTGGAGAGAAAGAGACATAATTATGTTTTTAAATGACTACATTTATAGTGTTATTTCTCACTCAATTGAACACTAACAATTGACGGCTCATCGGAATCTTTATCAATCTCACGTGTCAATAATTCACACTCACATTCCGCCATCACTGCCAACGTAACCTTATCCACCAAATATGTACCATCGTTATGACGAAACACAGACCACGCGTCTTCAGGAGCTTCAGAAGGATGATTATGGAAGAAGGAAATGGCACGATATGCCTTTTCTTCAATTTCTATGCGAGTTTGCACACATTTATTCGGAACAATACGACTCATTTTTATAATTATTATTTACACTATATACCTAAAACATAAGACCCGATGGATTTTGTACCAATTGCCGTTTACGCCGACCACGCAAAGGCGCCATTAGTTCAATGTCTTCCTCCTCATCATCATCTACTGCCACAGATTTATTTTTGGATGGAATTTTAACCAATATTTGTGAGGCAACAATCACATTCACTATGTCGAGAAAACACAATATCACAGAGGAAAAAAGCCACCAACGATTGATCAGGAAACGCTGTTCATGACACACTGAATTACAACCCCAATACCAACAGTACGCAATCGAAGGTGCAGTTGAAAATCTATCTGTTTTCACAATTTGTTCTCCAGCTTGTGCTTGGATCTCCATAATCTCTCGCATATTATGTTTTTTGTTCAAATTTAATGACTTTAAATCAGAAGTTTCTTCCAAATTTCGGACTTGATCAGGGTCATCACGCCATCCATACGAACGCACATCCGCCCAATTCATATACGTTTCAATGTCTCTAGGATTAACACCATTAAAGGTACCACCTGCCAGATTTGGTGTGGTGCGGTCAACACTCAAAGGACACTCAATCAATTTTTTCCCTGCTGCTCTACACTGTTGTTTTTCAATATCCACCAATCTCATCATCGAAGTTGACGAAGATGACGGTGGTGTTGGACGACTTCCCCAAAACCAAAACGTACAATCACCACCCGCAGGCGAACTATAAGCAATTTCGCGGTCATGCACATATTCGAAACGTGTTGTTGGACAACCCGTAACCAAAGATTTATCAGAACAGGTCTTTTCACGATCATCTCCAATCAATCCAAGGTTCCATGCTCGTAGCATACCAAAAGTTCCCTGTAAACAACCTGCTGTTGCGAAAAAAATAACACAAATCAACACTGCACGACGAGAAGGTTTTGCCACAGTCGAAAATCCTAAAAGACCGATAAAAAATGTCAATGCCGCAATACAACACTCCACAATCGCATACGTATAAGGTAAATCAGTTTCATCATAGCCAGATTGGCCAGATAAATACAATATATTATATTTTGTCATGTAAAACGTCACAGCATAAGCAGTAGAAGCGCTTAAACCTATAAACGTACATAGATAAGAAACAAAAGTAATCAAACCTTCTGATTTCATTTACAAAAAAGTGAAGATACTTATATATATGAATTTTTTACTTTTGTTTTTCGTATGGAAATTTATTTTAATGTATATTTATTTTAATGTATAACTATGAATCGGTATGCCATCTTTAGTTACCACTGGATAACCATAAGCCAACGCAGAAGAGACTGGGAACTCAATCATACCTCTAGTTGAAGGCGTATCGCCTGTCAAAGTCTTTCCGTTGCGCGTTCCAGACAGAATAGCGACGTCATTTACGCCGTCTATATAGTAAATAGCCCATGTATTTGTGGTGAGAGTTAAATTGTAGTTGGTTGAACCGTCAATATATGGACCAGACCATGCAGTCAAGTTCGTCTGTGCGACTACTTCAGCGGAAGTCATATCAGTATTTTCCAAACCAGTTACATAAGACGAACCCGCGTAAACCGACTGAAATGCGCCTAAAAGGACAGATTGATAAGCGCTTTCAACGGTTACACCGGTAGAGACAAGCGTCTGGATGGTTGATGACAGAGAACCTGTTAAAGACGCGGCTGTAGCAGTCTGTGTAAGTGTGGACAATGTAGACGTGGAACTAATATATTGACGAGTCATATCGAATGCAATGTAAAAGTTTTCAGTGATAGTGCCAGAAGCATCCATACTACCAATGACTTCCCCAAGACTTCGAAGATGACAGGCGGTCGCACCCATATGTTCATTTGTAGTACAAGTCGTACAACTTATTGCACCACTGGTCGAATAGGTTTGTAAAGGACATTGAATACACGCGTAAACGCTGACATAGTTTTCTGTCGACAAATATGTACCAGCAGGACATGCCACAGAGCTTGTTTCAGTTGGACAATAATGACCTTTTTGACAAGTGTATAATGCAGTAGGACTGACAGCAACTTTTCGCAAAATATCCGTCACGTTACTTTCATAATATGACGACAAAACATCAAACAAATTGCCTGCAATGGTGGACGCATCGAAATAACTTTTAATAAGCAATGATTTTGATTGGATGGAAGTCGTATATGAATTGACTATCGCATCCACAGAAGACTTCAACTCATCTATATTTTTTCCAGTTTGGTTTAAAGCGTTTAAAGCAGTTTGCTCGTCAGAACTAAGTGAAAGATGATTCATTGGTTCTGAGAAATATCGAGCAGAACGACCAATATCTGCTTTGTAGAGATCGAGTGAATGCTTCGCAGACATGTATAAATCGTATCGATTGTATTTTTCTGTGTCATACATAGACATATTTTCCCATTCATATGAATATTGTTCGTACATTTTGTCGAATGTATATCGTAAATTCGTAAACCATCCCTCAGGCACTGACGAAGAATGAGACAAACACAATTTAAAACTGTCGTCCGCATAATTATACATATGTGAATCAAAGTGTAAATGAATATCTGCACAATGCTTCGCATGTATAAAATCCAAATCCGAGGAAAAAGAAGTATCACCAAAAGAAAAGGTATGCACATGTGTCAAATTTGACGGTTTTTGTAATAAATTATTTGGATGTTCAGCACCATAAGCCAAGAACGGCAAAAACAATAATAACATCATTTTACAAAAAAAACAACAAACTTAAATACGTACGGATTTAAATTTCTACAAACTTAATTTTAATATATAAGACCAATACATTATGTAATAATGTTTTTATTATTTCTTTTTCCTATCGTAGCTTCGTACCAAGACATCAGTATCAACACATTTGAAAGTCAAATATTAAACCGACTACCTAAAGATGGTTCTCACGGTATATTAACAACAGGAAATCCTGCCTTAATCAATAACAATTTACCAGTCTTTAATGTAATTGACGATTCCTTATTTCGTTATTTAGGAATGGAAGAAGGTAGCGTTTCTCTCATTTCATTGAAAGATAACCGTACGAATTTCGACACGTGGTTATTTAACGAAACGACAGTCGAAACAGACGGAAGCATTGCATTTGATGTAAACGCATTACTTGAAACCAAACAAACAAATCCCCAAGTTTTCGAACAAGAAAACAAAATGAATAAAGGACTAAACTTATTTATGGACAACGAAGCTTACAAGGGGAACGTTAATGTAATATTATTTTTTAGAGACGAGGTCAAAGCTATGGCATTAGCCAATATGATACATCAACAAAACTTCATCAACGTCACTTACAACTGTTGGGACATGCTTAAATCAGACCCACCGATATTTATCGACACAATTCCAAGCATTGGAATAACATCCAAAGTTTTACAAGAACGAATCCCAATATTAAGATATCCCGTCAACAACGAGACATTAAAGACATTCATAGAAGCAAACTTGAAAGAAATTGCTATAAAAGAAGCTCGTAACAAAACATAAAAATGTGGAGATTCATTTTAATATTTGCCTTAGTGTCTGCAAATATGCAAAGTACCATTATTCGAACGATAGAAGAATCCGTCATTCCAAACTCCTACATCAGAATTAAAAATCCAGAAGCTTTGTGCGATTTAATCACTTCTCGACTCGCATATTATGGCATCGAATTGAAGAATAAAAAAGACTGTTTAGATGCACAAATAACAAGCAAATATGGAAATACAATCCAACAATTATACAATAAATTTAACCAAACAGATTCAAATATATTGAAAACACAAAACATCAAGGTGAAACGAAAGAGAAAAGAATGTGTTGTAAAATGTCCTATAGAACAGTTACTAGGGACATATCTAGAAAAATGGGTAGACAACCAAATACCAAATATTAAAATGAACACCTGTTTTAAAAATAAAGTGAAAGATTGTGAAGCAATGGAAAATATAACACTCGGAGACTTCCAACTAGAACCTTTCGACGAATGCTACAATTGTTTGGACGAATACGAAGTAGTAGCACACGAATACAATTCTTTTTACATTGAATTTAAACAGTTGGAAGCAAACCTGAACAGAGAAATCGTCTTAGTATGGAGGTTACAAATGCCAGGGATTTTAGCAAAAAAAGTAAATACACCTATTATAAAATTTTAACAATTTCATCGCGTTTACTCAACATATTTGTATGATTTGAAACCTCCATTTCATGGGCTTTTTGTGACGCGAGCAACAAATTTTTATGCCGAGAATACAGCGTCTGGATATGGTGCCCACCATGACGATGAGAAATAACCACAATATCCTTCAAAATCTTGTAACAACGACCGAGATCCACCACAATATGGTGCATCCACAAATCAGAAACGTAAAACATCATCTCCGCTTCATCACCATACGCATCCACAATCACAGACGGCATACGATGCGATATACGAGAACATTCCTCAACAGCATGCACATGCCGCGATGCCTCAATCTTATAATTATTCAACGTCATCGTGAATTCATGCCTCGATAAAAATAACTCATTATCAGCCGCTTCAGACTCATGCTTTGACGTTAAAGCATCCATATAAGACTCTATATAGTCATTAAAAATCGATTCTGTATTATTGCGTTCGAAACGAATATAATTCTCTCGTAAACATGTGTCAATTTTATCAAACAGCGTTTCGCGCGTCATACTTTTCAACGTATGGGGTACACAAAACATCATACTCGTTGTATCTATTTTGTCCGCAAAAGTCGACAATACAATTAAAAAGAACAACCACATTTAATTGAACAATTTTTACTATAAATACTATTTTTACACATTCAAATGTTATGGTTTTTTTTGCTTTTCACAGTAGTCAACGCCTACAACAAACAATACATCTTAAATTGTTTACAATACACAAACCCATACCAGGCCATTTCCACCGCACAAAACTTGTTACGCAAAACCGAAGTCTGCCTCGCACGAGTCTACGTTGTATTTCCAGAGGAATTTAGACAAGAAATGACAGACAAAATTGAAGAATGCATTACAGACATACAGGAAACAGAAAAATCCAAACCAGAATATTACGCCATCCAAAAATCAATAGGCGAAATTAGTGCCAACGTAGGTTCGTCCATCGTCGATTCACAACACAGCGTAGAACAATTAGTTGTCTGTGCGGATCCACTCAAAAGAATTACAAACATAGACGTCTACGAAGAAACAAGATTCGAAACCATAAAAGACTCATTCATCTCAAACATGCAAAGCGCAGACACGTGCATTCACCAATCGCTAAACATTATATCCGACCAGACAAAAGATATCGAACAAAAATTACACACCTACTTCATACAATACAACACATGGGTAAACATGACGAAAATACGACAAGAAATAGCACAACAATGTCAACAAGACATTAAAGAAATATCAGAAAGGATTTTTAAACATATAGTGCGCGAATAGAATTCCTAAGATCTACCATTGCTTCCTGAAACAGAAGCGACTCACGGTCTCGAACAACCAACGCTTCGCCCACATTTACAGAATCACTCGCAATTTTTTCCGTTTGCTCCTTAAAGTCCACCAAAACAGGCGGAAGCGTGCTCACATACGCATACGTATCCTTCAAACCAGACACATATTCCTCAATTTTTCGAAGACGACGACCGTCAGATAAATTTATAAACGACGGTATATTAAATAAACCAGAAAAATGTTTCAACCGAATCGACAAAGTCACAATATTACGTTGCATTGAACGTAATTTATGACGTTTTTCCACGTCGTTTTCTGCACTGCGATGCAAAATTTTTTCATAATCAGACAAAGCACGTTGGTACGACGCTGTTTCGTTAAACAGCTTATTTTCGACCGTTTTCACAGACATCAAGAAAACATTTCCTCGAACGAGACAATTAAAAATACGCTCAGGCACATGTTTTGGTATCGTCGAAGATTTTATCTCAATATCCGTACATATCGATATCACATTATCGACATGATTTATATCAATAGCCATACAAAATACGAACAAAAAAATTAAGTATTTCATTAACTAAAAACGAAGGTATATAAGTACGATTTTTTTGTACAAATGAATATAAAATTTCTGGCATTGGCACTAGCAACTATTGGCGTAACACAAGCAAAATCTTTTAGAGGCGACGACGTCTTCCTGAAATCGTTTGTCCAAAAAATTAAGGCGTTAAAGTCGATTGACGCAAACGACATCGCTGGAGAAACCAATTTTTCGGTTCCAGAATACCAAGGGGATATCAAACACCATGCTGCATTGAACGGGGAGGTCGCAAAGACGGCCGCAATTATTGAGCAACAACTTGCTATTGGTATGCGCACCAATTTCATATATGTGAAAGAAGCAATAACTCAATACGCCGACGACGACGGCATTGTAAGAGACGGTGTTGTCTTTTGTAACGCAAAAGACGACAATGGTGACGAGATTAGGTATGAATCCTCAGGCTTCACTCCCGCTACTAAAAACTACGCCGAAAGCACCGAAAACCTCGTATCATCCGACGGTTTCGGCGTCAGAGACACTACGACAGTCAACAGCAAATCAAGAGATGCCTTGCAGTGTGGACGCAGCAATTGTGAAGAAGGGTCGTTCGTCACACTTGTGGCAAATCGCATTCGCTCGTTAGGTTATCACGTCACACATTCTGATATCTGCGACGCCCAAACTACCAGCGCTAGCGGCGTTGGGTACACGGGTGTGCCGACTTGTGCATTGGAAAAAAATAATGCTCCCGCCGACAAATTTCAAGCCTATAAGTGCGAGGCAGCGAGCGTCAAACAAGGCAATGACTTTTACCAAGTGAAAAAGGACTGCTTCATGATCACCGACGAAACGCTCTGCAACGGTGCAACAAAATGCACGGCTATGCGGGAAAATGGAGTGTTTGCCTGTCTTCCAAAAGCCACCATGATCTCCACTAGTCCTGGTGAAACATGCAGCGTTAATGCCGTAGACAACTTGGCTATCGAGCAGTCTGGCGGTGTAAACGTTATTAACGGCGTGCGTCGCGTAATTCAATACGGTACACAAAAAACAAAGGTGAAAACCACTGACGTTGCATACGTCACAGGTTCTCCAGCGAGCGCCGGTTGTACATCTTTGCGCGAGTACGTCAACGCCCTGAACGGCATGGCGCAAATCGCAGCATTTCGTGACACAAATATTTTGGAGGCCGAATCTCACTGGAACGATATTATCGAGCATACACGCAGTTACTTGAAATCTTACGCTGAGATCCTGAACGATTTCTATGACAAAAGTACACAAATATTCCCAGTCATAGAATTTGATCAACTCGACGAATGCCCAGTGGGAAACGTGGAAAAAGAGAACAATGATTTGGGTTCTCAGACAGAACCACTCTGTGATCAGCAAGATACGGATACCAAAGCTACTCAGCGAGCGTTGGATTTGGAATCGCAAATTCTCATCCGCAAAAGATGCTTCTGCAGACAAGGTAGTTTAGGGTCTAACAACTACGATTCCACCAACATGAAGCCCAAAACCACCGCGTTCGAGCTTGATGAACTTTACTTGATGACAGAACCACCCGCCGACACAGATTGCGACGAACTTAAGGCTATGGACGCACCCTCGTACTATCAATACTGTAAGGGAAACGCGTTTGACGACAGAACATGGAAGAAAACATTACAAGATTTGCTCCCAATGAAACATGCCATCAAAACATTTGGGGGGTCCAAGTCGTCGAAACAAACTGCGATCTACAACAAACTCGGAGCAACGCTTCCACAACATTGGGATGCGTCGGCGGTAAAAGCTAAGGTCGCCTCGAAGCCTAACTGTGGTCGTCTTGTGACAACTTCGTCTACCACCACCAGTAGCATGAGTTCGAACAAAGGTGGTAACTGCGTGCCTTTCCGCGGACTGCACGAAATTCTGTACCGCTTGGAATTTGAAACTTCGCAAGATTACATGGGAGAACAACAAGATTGCACCAATGTTTTTGCGAACGAACAAGATTGCAGGTTTGAACAGGTCGCATGCAAAACCTCGGATGCGCTCGAGAACACACTTTTCGGATTCCGTCAATTCGGATACGTGTGGGACCACCCTATGTACAAGACCAGCGCGGCGCCGAATAAAATTTCACCCATACAATCAGACAAGCTTTCTGTCTGGACGAACGGGTACAATAATGCAAATACGATTGCCGTTTTGACCCCAGGAACCAGTGACCAAACACAAAACTCGTGGTCAGTCGGTTCTGATAAATTGTTCCGTCTCGCTAGCGGCAAACAACAATGCAACATCAATTGGGGATTGCAGATTACTGGTGATGTCGCACGCAAGGACGCATCTGGTTCATCGTACGATGACCCGTATGATCTGTTCGAACGCGAGATTCAAGAAGCTGTTGTGAACGTTGAAGTTGCCATGGCCGCTAAGACAAAGGCAGTAGAAAACACGGAAGTATTATGGTCCAAAATTTCAGATGAATTGACAGATTTTGACGCCAGTGGCAATACGATAGCGAGTGACCTTTCAGTTGAAGTCGCCGAACACTTTATGCGCATCACTACTACGGACTCTAACGACGCCAATGTTGATAGTTTGGATGGCGGCGCCGGCGGAACCGATAACCCTGATGCTATGACAGGTAGTGCATAAGCACTATTTTAGTACAATATAATTACATGTATTTCTCGCAAATACGAAAAAAAAATAAATTCTTAAATGACAATTTGTAAACTGACAATTTGTAAACATATAACTTAAAAAAATTTGTAACACATAGCTTGTCATTTTTTGGCAAAAAATTGTATTCACGCGAATACAAAAATCTAACCTATATAAGTATCGTAATAATTTAATAAATGAAGACAAAACTTTTAATCTTTACATCAACATTGTTTTACGCAAACGCTAAGACAATGCCTCGTAATTTGAACAACCAACCACATATAATCGCGGGTGACACAAATCATTCCGTTCCGGAGTACTATGGTGATATGCCACATGCGGGCGCACAGGGAGATAGCCTTGCTGCCACCACTGACATTCTTCACGAAGACCTTGTGAACGGACTACGTTCAGAATTTGATTTTTTACGAAACTCACTCACTGGTTCAGATGATGGCGATGGTTTCGTTCGCGAAGGTATTGTCTTTTGCGGCTTCACTGGTGTCGCAGACGGGAATTTGACAGACATCCCTGCGTCATTTTCATCGGATACCACGTCGCTTGTTCCAGAAGACGGTTATGGTGGAACTGCAGCATTGGATATCAAAGAAGTTGATTATTGCACAAGCAACAAATGTGAGGAGGGTTCGTTCGTCTCTACGATCGTCAACAGAATTCGTTCTGCGGGTTACCACGTCACACACTCGGACGTCTGTTCAGCGAAAACCAATACTGCTTGGAATGAGGTAGCCATTCCAACTTGTCAGATGAATGGCTACACTGATTCGAGCAATACCGCACTAGTATCTTATAGTTACAAAGCGGATGCTGGTACCAATGATGCCTGGCTACATGACCGAAGAAAGTGCCAAAAAAAGAAAGAAGCCGACTGCACACCCGCAAATGGCTGTAAATGGAATTCGCAACAGTTCTGCGCACCAGAATGTGCTTACTCCAACTCAGGGACTTGTGCAACTACCTATGGGACGAAAGCGTCCGAAATTGCAGTAGACAGTACGCAGCAAGGTGGTGGCAACGGTCGGTCAA
>Ga0206126_10002297_pt1 | contig 21169 bp, 19 predicted proteins | sample Helgoland_Spring_5_FD_148621 | JGI IMG/M metagenome (GOLD analysis project Ga0206126, IMG submission 148621) | Pelagic subsurface seawater microbial communities from Kabeltonne, Helgoland, North Sea - Helgoland_Spring_Bloom_20160412_1 | ecosystem: Environmental > Aquatic > Marine > Epipelagic ...
CGCATCTTTCATCTCGTGTAAGTTTCTTCATTCTCGCTTCTTCAAACTCTATTTAGTTGAAGATAACCTTATGATATTACTAAAAGTAATGCCACCTCTAACTTGCGTTAGGTACTTGCATCCACCAATTAATAACAAGTTATGTTGCCACCGGTAAGTATGGACAACGAAGAGAGAAAATTAATGTCATTAATACAGAATGAAATTTTAAACAAGCTAAAAAAATTAGATCCAAGTGCTGAAAATATGTTTCGAGAAGTTATACAATCTCTTCTTATATTGAATAATCAGTGCGAAAAAAAAGGTGGTATAAAAAATGTCAAGGTAGCATTAAAAGAGAAAACTTTTAATACCTTAAAGGTTGATGTAAGAAATTATTTTGACTCGGTTATTAGTAAAGCAAAACAAGATTTAACTATAGTTAAATCTTGTAAGATGCTGTTAGATATTTGTCATATTATAAAGTCTTTAGGTTTTCATAAGGATGTTTCGTCTGGTATGAATTCTCAAATGAATCCACATGTTAGAATAATTGAAGAGGCAAATAAGGACGCGTATTCTTATTATATAAAAGCAGGAAATAGTCATCTTTCTAATAATCACAATAATAAAGCATTAGAGTGCTACAAAGCTGCTTTAAGTATCTCTAAAGATTCTGGTGGGGGAGTGTATTTCAAAATTGCCAAAGCATATTCTAATTTGAAGGATCAAGATGCAGCATTTAAATATTATTCTAAAAGTGGTGAATTATTCGAAAAAGAAAAAGAGTATGGTTTTGCTATTGATTGTTATCAACATGCGATAAATATTAAGAAAGATGATGCTTTGCTTAAAAGGTTAGACAGTTTAAAAGGCAAGAATAGTAAATCTGGAAATGACTATAACTTTCAAAAAGAGTTCAAGCATGCTGAGGATGTAAGTAAAGAATCTTGGCATGATTCCAAAATCAAAAATGCTAAGTTTTGGGCTAAATATGATGCTGAAAATGCTAAATTCTGGGAAGAAAGCGCTAAATTCTGGGAAGACAGCGCTAAATTCTGGGAAGAGGATGCTAAGTTCTGGAAAGAGAGTGATGAGTGGTGGGCTAACTTTAGAGCTCAACAAGCTGAAAATGACAAATATTGGGCTGATCGTAAGGCTGAAGATGATAAGTTTTGGGAAGATAGTGCTAAGCTCTGGAAAGAGAGTGATGAGTGGTGGGCTGATTACCATGCTAGAAATGCTGAAACCAAGAAAAACTGGACTAATATCGATGTGGCAACAATCCGCGAAATAATCAAGAGTACTGTTATTGAGAGCTTACCTAAACTTGTTTCTATGATAGCTAATGTTATTCAAGAATCCAGCAAAGCATACGATGTGAAATCAGTAACACAGGTTCAACGAGAATTAGAAGAAAAAGTTGAGCATAATAAAATTCAACCTAAGAAATCAATCACTAAAGATGTAATATCTTCTGTTGTATTATCACTAAATGAGTATTGTAAAGCTTCTGACAGTGTTGCGATAAATGATCAAAAAATATCGTTAGGGGAGTTATGCTACCAATCTTGTAGAGAGAAAGGGATGAGTGAACAAGCGGCTATCCTAGGGGAAGTTGTGTGTGTAGAGGAAATAGATGCTGCACCCGCAGCATAAAAAAGATACAACAAATAATACCACTATTACACATTTCTTTCCATAAGTAATAGGGAGTGTTGTATGTGTATTTATATAAGTATGGTGTAGGAATTTCGTATCTAAGCGGAGCTTAGCGTGCGATCTCTTGTAGTAATTTACTATTTAGCTATTAACCAATTTGATAAAGCGAGTTATTTTATGAGAAATCTATTTTTAATTTTACCTACATTAATGATATTTTGTTGTAATTCTATTTTTGCAGAAGAGTATCCTGATTATGAAGATGATAGTATGTCTGCTAGTGGTATTACAGTTGGATTGAATTTTGATCCTTATTATTCAGCGTTTGGCATGAAGGTTGGATATAAGTTAAATAACTATTGGGGAGGGCACGTTCTTGTGCAGCACTCATCTAATAATGATGCATCTAATATTCCGGCTGAAAAATTGCATAGGGACACTCAGTTTAAAGACTTTCTTACGGAATTCTCGTATAAAAACTTGTTTACATCTGTAGTATTAGATTTTTACCCCCTAGAAAATGATTTTAAAGTATCTGCGGGTATAGGATATATCGATAGGACTCTTACGAGTAAGAAATCAAAAAAGGAAGTGACTTACGGTAGTAAATTGGCTGCACTTGCAAGTGTTGGTTATGAAGGGCGTTTTTTTGCTGATCAAGGGTTTGGATATGATATTGAGTTAGGTATGAAATATGTAGATATTTCTATAGATAATAAAAATAGAAAATCAAAATCTGACTGGAGAGTTATCCCTGCAATGAATATTGCACTAACTTATTCTTTCTAGATTAACTAGAAAAAAGGATTCACGAAAAATATGCGTTACTACATTCGTTTATACGCAAATCCTATGCAAAAATCCGGGGGTAGAGAAATGATTTTCTCTGCATATAATGAGAAAATTAGTGGTCAGACTTCACTAATTACTCTTGCCCAATCATCTTCCTCATCATAAGATTCTGGAGATAGTGATTGTGGTTTGGGTGAAGATTGAATCAGAGCTTCTTCTGCTTTTTTAGTTTTTTTAATAAGTTCATTCTGATCTTGAGTCACATCTTTTGTATCTATAGGTGGTTTATCTTGCTTCGGAGTGATTGTTGCAGCTTGTGCGTTATCTTTAGACATTGTCTCTGCAGGCTTATCCACAGATTTATCATCATCCGTAACCAGAGTATTTTCTTCCTCAGGGTTAATATCCATATCCTTCGCTTTCTTTATAGAATCAACGATTTTTTCTCTTAAACTATCTGTATCCGGGCTTTTATTCTCTGGGGATTTCTCTTCCGTGTTTTTAACACTCTTTGCTGTTTTTTTATTATTATCTTGTTCGTCTATTGTTATGTCTGTACCACTACATATTGTAGTATTCAGTGTTATATCGTCAAATTCATCATCATCTTCGCTAAAACGATCATTCCAACCTATAACGTTATTAGGCAAATGTTTCATATGTGCTATAGAATCAAAATTCATTTTGATATTTGAGAAAAAGGCAGACATAGATGCGCCTTGAACCTCCTTATCGCTTACGAAAATTGACCAAATACCAGCTACTTCTTTAAATGTAACGATATCTCCACTTTTGATTTGATTTAGATTTGCACCATTAGGCACAAGAAAAAAACCTAATTTTGAAGCTCCTTTGGGGATGTTTTTATGCTCATATTTGATTATTAGCTCCTCTCCTTTCTCTTTTGCATTTTGTATGCTGGGAATATCGATGCAACCAGATATAGGAATGCCTTTGCTATTTTCAAAATAATGACCTAGTGAGTTGTCAAATATGCTTGATGTATCAAGTAGTTTGAGTGCAAGGGATATTCCAGTCTTTGAAGGGAATTTATAACTTCCATCTTTAGACGGTTTTAAAATGTTCTTGTTACTACTAGATTTATCAGATTTAGATTTTGTCATATAATGTAAAGGAAACAATGCTGCAATTAAGACTAATAAATTAAGGTTAATTTTCCATTAAGAAGTGATTCACATCACAAGAAATTTATTTTTGCTTATTGTTTTTGATATTCCAAGGATCATAAGAAGGTTAGCCCAAAGCTGAATTACATTAAAAACAGTTTTTGCATCTGGTAATACTAACACTATTACAAATTGAAATAATGCCGAAATGCCAGTGGCAAAAAGAGCTACTCTAATGCATGATTTCATAGAAATTTTTAAATTCATGATTCTCATAATAAAGCACAAAGCAAGAATAATTATGCTTTTCTCTAGTAACATATTTATAAAGATCATCAATCCTATAAAGGGAAACATAGCATAGATAAATACTTTATAGCTCTTTTTGATAATTTCTGAGAATATAGATTTTATAACTTCCTGTGTTATGGTTTGCGGTTGATTTCCAAATATCTGAGAATATTTTATTGGCGATGCACTATGCTGAGTTCCTTGTGAATTAAATAGATTGATAATTATTTTGTCTGAGCCAAGTATTATTGGTATTTTGACTCTATCTTGAGGAGATAATTGTATTTTTGGATCTATAGCGATTATTTTGTGCCCATTATTATCGTTCAAAAATATAGGGGTATTATCTAGTACTTTTATGCTTCTACCATCATACTCCATGAGTGGTAATTGTTTTATAATTCTATCTATGGATAGTGATTCTTGTGATATTTCATCATTGGTAAAATAGCTATCAACTTTGTTGACGTAATTTAGAAAAATGCCAGAGCATATCATCGCAGGGATAAATGATAATGTTAGAATATATTTTATGCCATATCCCTTATATGATGTAAGCACTCTTTCGTAGAATTTTACTGAGCTTAAAGATAGCCAAAGATGTGTCCCTAGACTATGTATGAAGGATAAAAAACTTGTCATATTTAGTAATTTATAGTATTTTCCGCTAGGAATTATAGCTGGTAATGGTACTAGCATAGTAGTTATGTGTATAGCATAAAAACCCCTTTGCAGATACTAGGTATACTATAATGAACTCTCAAAAAAATCAAAGTCATTCTGTAAAAGATTTCAGCGATTGTATAAGAATATTAGCATCAGATGCTATAGAGTGTGCAAAATCTGGTCATCCTGGCATGGTATTGGGTTTTTCTGATGTAATGACTGTACTTGCCCTTGAATTTCTTAAATTTAACCCAGATGATGCAAAGTGGTTTAATCGTGATCGTTTAGTTTTATCTGCAGGTCACGGTTCTATGTTATTATATTCTTTTTTCTATCTTGCAGGATATAAAGATTTTACATTAGATGATATAAAGAATTTTAGGCAGCTTCATTCCAAGGCCGCAGGGCACCCAGAATATCACCTATTTGATGCAATTGAGACAACAACGGGTCCTTTGGGTCAAGGGCTTGCTACTTCTGTAGGTATGGCAATCGCACAGAAGAAGTACGAAGCAGAGCTTGGGAATAAGGTATGTCAGTACAAGATATATGCTGTAGTAGGTGATGGATGCCTAATGGAAGGCATAACATATGAGGCAGCATCTCTTGCTGGGCATTTAAGGTTGGATAATCTCATAGTGCTTTTTGATGATAATGGAATCTCTATAGATGGTAGGACTGATCTTGCAACATCTGATGATCATATCAAAAAATTTGAATCTCTCGGGTTTAATACTACATCAATAGATGGTCATGATTTAGATCAGATCAGAAATGCTTTAAGGGATGCACAAAAATCAGATAAACCAAGTTTTATTTCATGTAAAACTAAGATTGGTAAAGGGGCGGGTAATAAAGAAAATAGTGAGAAGTCGCATGGTGCGCCACTTGGTGCAGATGTAATCTCTCACCTTAAAAGCAATATTTCTTTTGCAGGAGAAGAATTTTTTATACCAACTGATTTAAAAAGACTATGGGAAGGATCGTGGAAAAGAAACGAGGTCGAATATAACTCATGGTACGAGGATTTTGAAAAACTCTCTGATGAGAAAAAATCCTATATGGATATTCCAAGTATATCACTTGATCCGATAGCAAGGCAAGAAATGCCAGAGGCTACCAGAGCTTCTTCTGGCAAGATGATAGAGAGGTTTATGTTGCAAGAGAGAAAGGTCGTTTGTGGTTCGTGCGATCTTTCATCTTCTAATAATCTCAAAAACACCAATTATAAAGCAATTACAGCTGAAGATTTTAGTGGCAATTTTATTCATTACGGTGTGCGTGAGAACGCCATGGCAGCTATAATGAATGGTTTGGCGCTTTCTTCTTTCGTGCCAATTGGTGGTACATTCTTTGTGTTTTCGGATTATATGAAACCATCTATTCGTTTATCTGCATTGATGGGTCTTCCTGTAATATATGTTATGACTCATGATTCGATCGGAGTTGGTGAGGATGGTCCAACGCACCAACCTATAGAACATCTTGCATCTTTCAGAGCGATGCCTAATATAGATTTATTTCGTCCAGCTGATCTTATTGAGACTCAAGAATGTTATGAAATTGCTTTAAGTAATAAAAATAAGCCATCAATGATGGTACTCTCTAGGCAGAAAGTACCACAAATCAGATCGCCTCTTAATAGGAATATGTCATCCAGAGGAGGGTATGTAATTTCAGAAGCGAAAGATAAGGATGCCATAGATATAGTGATCTTCGCTACTGGTTCTGAGGTAAGCATAGCTTTGGAAGTACAAAAGATTCTTCAAAGTAATGGAAGGTCAGTGCGTATATGCTCTGTACCATCTTTTGACTTATTGTACATGCAAGGTGCTGAGTATGTAGGAGAACTAAAAGGAGGAGCGAATATTATGTCTGCAATTGAAGCTGCAAGTAGTTTTGGTTGGCATAAAATTATAGGTTCTAATGGTGTGTTCTTTGGTCTTGATAGGTTCGGAGAGTCTGCTCCTGCTGCTGATCTATATAGATATTTCAATCTAACCCCAGATAGTATTGCAAGCGAATTAGAGAAGGTCTTTTATAAGTCTATTGAAGAGAGCGATGTTATATAACATCGTCATGTCCCTATACTTCCCCATCCAAAATACCGCAAAATAATTGATTTGTTACTAATCTGTACTAACTACTTCTTGATTGGATAAGAAAACTGAGTCTTACTCTAAGAGTTATTACAGCTGTTAATTGCAACTCCAGAATGTAAAATCAATAATTTATAAAGGGTGAGATAATGAAGAAACATGTTAGCGATCAAGAAATAAAAGCAAATCAAGCATTGCAGCATATTTCTGACGAGGGGGAGTATAAGAGATGCGCTATTAATTTTATTCTAACAGTCATGGCATCTAATCCAGATAGAGGCTTGAGTGAAAAAGAAATACAGTATTTACTTCATATTTTCGGTATTAAAGTTGAGTTTTTTAACATAGTGCATTGTAGGGGGGTTACTACACAGAAGCTATCAAAAGACGAGATTGCTCTTGAAGTAAGTAAACCAGAGTGGAATAGCTTTAAGAAAGATGTAAGTGACAATAGATTTGATGAATTTATGCATTTCTGTTCAGTTTTTATTCCAGTTTTTTGCGATAGGAATAAGATAGATATAAATGATGAGCAGGAAATCACAAATGTTCTAACAGGCCTTTGGGTGCAAAGTGGGAGGAGTTTGGAAGAAAAGAGTGCCGTAGGTTGCACGCCCCTTAATCTTGCAGTATGTAAGCAAAATATTTTCTTCATATTAAAACTGCATGAATATGAGGTAGATATAACGCAAATAGATAGCTTTGGATTCTCAGAGTTACATAAGCTTGTCGGTTACATATCAAAAGCAAGGGAAGATTTAGAGGAAGTAAAGAAGTTTGCTACTTTAGAAGATGATCAATTAAAAAATAATGCAGTAACTGCATGCAATAAAAAAATATATAGATACGAAAATGCATTAAAGAAATGGGTAGATTTGGGAGTGTCTATTGATATGAAAGCTACTGCCAATGAGTATGAAGGACTCACAGCTGCAGCTGTTGCTGTTATTAGGAAAATGCCTGATATTGCTGCTATTATATTACAGTGCGAAGTTGAGTCTGTTATAGATCATGTCATAAATGAGATACAAGAAAATGCTGCTATACAGAAACTCAAAGAGAAAGAGTTATACGAAATGGCTAAAAAAGTTGTTCAACAGCAATTACAACAAGTTAAAATTGGAGTTGTAGACAGTGAAGAAGGGCAACGAATTAGTGATGAAAATCCTATTTCTTCTGATAAAACCCAAGTTGGTTCAGAAATGGAAAGTGAGAATGAAGGAAATCAGTTGACGGGTGAACAACAGGAATGGCATAGTCAGACATAAGAGCAAGGACATCTCTGCTTGTTCTTATTGAAATACATTATCTTTCATGAGACCTATACGTATATATTTCTTTAACAATGCCCTCAGCTTATGCTTTTTTATCTTGAACTAATTAGCATAATCTGTTATCTAACTTGTGACGGATGGACAGGTGTCCGAGTGGTTTAAGGAACTGGTCTTGAAAACCAGCGTGCGTTCACGCGTACCGTGGGTTCGAATCCCACCCTGTCCGCCATCTCACATCCTTGTGCTTTTTAGGAAGTAAGACAACCAGACGACCGTTATTAGTAGGAGTATCACTCGAAGCTTTTTATATTCAAAAATTTTTCAGAGCAAAGATATTAGTACTCATAGTGAATGTGAAGTTCCTGCGACATCCCGATTCAAAATAAATTGACTAGAAAGCTATGTAGCAATAGAGATTAAGAAGAAAGCTACGTCTTTGGAAGACTATTTTAAAACTGAATCAGGAAAAGCAGTAGCATTAAAGAGTTTTCTTTAAAGTTGAATTGTAAAGTACCAACCTTAACAAACACCAATCAACAAAATATGACAAATAGCTATTACATTCTCCCATCACTAAATCTTGATGCTATCTTGATTTTTCTACAAAATCTGAATCCTGTTTGGATTTCATTTTTTATTTTCATCTTTTCTATCGTTGCTTTATTAACATTCTTTCGATTTTTCGGGGAATCGGGACTTCTTACATACATAGCTCTTTCTGCGTTGATTGCTAATATACAGGCTCTTAAAGCGGTACAATTCCCATTTTTTCCAGAACCTATCGCACTTGGGACTGTTGTGTTTACATCTATCTTTCTATGCAGTGATGTATTAAATGAATTTTATGGTGCAGATAGCGCAAAAAAAGGCGTGCAACTTAGTTTTTGTGGATACTTAATGGCAACAATTATATTGCTTTTAACAGCTGGGTACAAGCCTTTGCCATCTTCAGACCTTTTGATGAGTACTGCACATACGCATATTCAGGCACTTTTTACACCAGCGCCTGCTATTTTTTGTGCTAGTTTAATCGCTTATTATACCAGCCAGTACATAGATATTTTTTGTTTTCGATTCTTGCATAAGAAAACAAATGGAGAATTACTTTGGCTTAGAACAATAGTTTCTACAGTAATTGCTGTGATATGGGATAATACGCTATTTGCCATTTTGGCATGGTTTGTTTTTGCTCCCAATCCTTATGATATAACAACTATTTGGTATACATATATTGTCAGTATTGGTATTTTCCGTATTATCTTATCTATTTTATATGCACCATTTATTTACCTAGCACGTTTTATTTATAAAAAAACTTAATATGAGATATCCACTTTTTTCTTTTTCCTATGAACAACCACATTCTCATTCTCGTGCGAGGTTGGGTCGTATCTCTACTCCGCATGGAGTTGTCGAAACACCTTCATTTATTTTTTGTGCAACAAAGGCGGACATAAAAAGCGTTCCTATTGATGCTGTAAAAGATGCTGGCACTCAGATTATTCTTTCTAATACATATCATCTAATGCTTCAACCAGGTGCAGACCTCGTTGAAAAAATGGGAGGCTTGCAGAAATTCACGGGATGGAATAAGCCTATGCTTACAGATTCTGGAGGATTTCAGATTTTTAGCTTAGGGCATGGTTCTATTGCAGATGAAATAAAGGGAAAAGGGCATTCTAGGAATAAATCATTGCTAAAAATTTCTGAAGAAGGTGCTTTGTTTAAGTCATATCTTGATGGCAAGGAATGGTTTCTTACCCCTGAAAAATCTATCGAAGTACAGGGTAAACTTGGTGCTGATTTAATAGTTGTTTTGGATGAGTGTACTCCTTTTCATGTAGAAAAGGAATATACATCCCTCTCTATGCGCAGAAGTCATAGATGGGCTATCCGAAGCCTAGAAGCTTTTGATCGTCTTCCTAAAAAGACACAGGCACTTTATGGCATAATTCAAGGGGGTGTTTATCCTGACCTACGCACAGAAAGTTGTGATTTTGTAAATAGTGAAGATTTTTTTGGTCATGCGATAGGTGGGTCACTAGGTGCTAGCAAAGATCAAATGTACGATATAGTATCATTAACTATGGAAAACTTATCTAAAGACAGGCCTGTGCATTTACTAGGCATAGGAGGGGTGAGTGATATTTTCTCTGGTATTAAGATGGGTATAGATACGTTTGATTGCGTTCATCCCACACGTCTTGGTCGTCATGGTGGTGCTCTTGTAAAGAAACAAGAGAAAGAACATATCAATTTACGAAATAGTCGCTATAAGGAGGATAATAAGCCTATAGAAGATGACTGCTCATGTACTACATGCGAGACATATACAAGAGCGTATTTACATCACCTATTAAAAGCAAAAGAAATATTAGCTCATACGCTTATTACAATCCATAATATTACCTTCATGAACCGTCTTCTAGAAGATATAAGAAATGGAATAAGACAAGGCGCAATTGATGATGTTGAAAAAACCTGGCGCAGTGTATAAAAATGAACGAAATCTCCGAAAAATTTCGTATATAGTAGATTAAGTTATTGTTAGATAAGGGGGGTGGAGATATGGATTATGTAAAGAAACAATCTCAATATTTACAATTTATTGGTTTTGTATATATCTGACTCCAAACCTTATTCCATCCATTTAGGTGAGAGACATTTGGATAAATCTCGTTTTTCACACAAGGCGATGATGATTTCTTAGTAAATTTATCTGCAATATGTGCAGGTACGATGTTGTCATCTTTGCCTGATACATGCAATTGAGGAATATGTTTTACTGCATCAGTATAATCAATTGGGTTAAAAGAACCCGTCATAGGCGATACCTTATGATGCGCAGTAAACTCTGCATGATCTAGATTTCCAGCTATAGTAATGATGTCTTTTACCAGAGGATTCCTAGCTGCAATTAGAATTGCAATTGCACCACCGCCAGAGAATCCAACTAAGCTAAATTTCTTGCCATTTTTATTGATAGAGTTAACAACCTCATTCATTGCTGCAACTGAATCATCGGACATTCTCTTGTCTGTCCAATAAGGAAGTGAGCATTTAGGGTTTAAGTTCATAGGGGTATATTGACAGGGCCTTGCTACGTATATGATATTTGGGCGAGTATCCATATTCGCAAGCTCTATCATCATTTGCCTGCGTGGGGTAGGGTTAGTTGATACCCTGTACCTTCCAGCAAATGCTGCGCCATCACCTTCTATGTAAAATACGTAAGGAGCATTTTGGTCTTTTATTCTTTGATATGTGGTGATCCAAAATTCATCACCTTTTACTAACTCTTTTTTGAAGCCATGAGATACATAATCATATTTAGTCCCTGTGCAGGAAGCCAAAAAAAACAGAGTAAGAAAAAATAACTTAGAAAGGTATTTCGTCATCTAATTCGCTATTATCAAATGCTGGTGGTGTTGATTTTGTATCATTATTAGAGTTTTGCAAAGAATTTTCGCCCCTTGAATCAAGAAGTATTAGTGATGAGTTGAAGTTCTGCAATACTACTTCCGTAGTGTAACGTTCTTGATTTTCATTATCAACCCACTTTCTAGTTTGAAGCTGACCTTCAATGTAAAGCTTTGTGCCCTTTTTTACGTAGTTTTTTACTACCCTGACTAAGCCTTCGCTAAAAATAACAACACGATGCCATTCTGTTCTTTCTTTTCTCTCTCCAGTAGCTTTATCTTTCCAACTTTCCCCAGTTGCAATGGAAAAATTTGCAATTTCTTTTCCATCACCTGTTGTTCTAATTTCTGGATCACGCCCTAAATTACCAATAAGAGTGACCTTATTTAAGCTAGCTGCCATTATGCAAAACCCCTACAAGAATTAATCACGCTAAGCTATAACATACATCTCTACATGGTTCAAATAAAAAGATATGAATTATTTGGTATTGCCCAATAAGTGTAGATAGAGGTTGGCTCTACCGATATGAGATTCCGTATAGCTTCCTTAGCGGTCACGTGCGGAATGACAATGAGAGATAAATAAATCTATTAAGCTGCTTCCATTTTAGCAATATCCATTTGCCTATAGCTCAAAGCTTCTGCAATGTGAAATTTCTTCACCCATTTGGAATTTTCTAGATCAGCGATGGTTCTAGCAACACGTAATATGCGATTATATGCCCTCATGGAAATACGAAACTTTTTTGCAGCTTCATTTAGCATCTCCTTTCCATCGTCTACTGGAATTGCATAATCTATAAGCAAAGAACCATCTAAATTGCTATTTATGGATATGTCGTAGCCTTCATAGCGCTCTTTTTGCATTTTTTGAGCATCAGATACTCTCTTCATAACATCCGCGCTTGATTCTTCGCCAGATACATCCAGCATTTTCTCGTAACTATATTCTGTTTCTGAGTTACTGACTTCAATATGCAGATCAAAGCGATCTAATATAGGTCCAGATATTTTAGATTGATAGTTAGAGGCACATATCGGTGCTTTATTGCAGGACTTATGAGGGTCATTTAAATATCCACATTTGCAAGGATTCATGGCGGCAATAAGCTGAAAATTAGCTGGATATTTTATATGCGCACCAGAACGAGAAATCATCACTTCTCTTGTTTCCATGGGTTGACGTAGTGACTCAATAACTGCGGAATTAAACTCAGGTAATTCATCCAAGAATAACACTCCATTATGTGCAAGCGAAATCTCTCCTGGTTTTACCTTGCGCCCAACTCCTCCGCCAACCATAGCAGCTGTTGTGCAAGAATGATGAGGTGACCTAAACGGTCTTTCTTTAATTAAGCAACCATCTTTTATCTTACCAGAAACGCTTGCAACCATGCTACACTCGAGTATTTCAGATGGCGCAAGTTTAGGCATAATTCCAGGTAATCTTTGAGCAAGCATAGATTTTCCAGAACCAGGTGACCCAAACATCAATAAATTGTAACCTCCAGCTGCTGCGATTTCTAAAGCTCTTTTTGCAATTTTCTGACCCTTGATATCTTTGAGATCAGGATATTGCATTTCTGAATCGTCTAGATTTGGTTTCGGGCATTTTAGCACCTGAGTGCCTTTAAAATGATTTACCAATTCAAGCAAATTACTAGCTGCTAATATACTGTCATTACCAGACCATGCAGCCTCTGACCCGTTTTGCTTTGCACAAATCACACCTTTGTTCCGTGCGCTTGCCCCTATTGCAACAGGTAACACACCACTTACTGGGAGTATGTCACCATCTAGTGAAAGCTCGCCAAGTATCATATAATCCTTTAATGCGTCTATAGGAAGTACATTCATCGCTGCAAGAATTGCTACGCCAATCGGTAGGTCAAAATGGCTTCCTTCTTTTATAAGATCTGCTGGTGCTAAATTTACCAGTATCTTCTTTGAAGGAAGTGAAAGCCCTATTGATGAAAGAGCAGCACTAACCCTTTCCTTTGATTCAGCAATAGTTTTATCTGCAAGCCCAACTATGGTAAACTTAGGTATTCCAGAGGTAATCTGTACCTGAACATCAACATCTGTAATATCAACGCCGCTAAAAGTCAGACTGGATATTTTTGTTATCATTAACTCATCTATTATAGTATAAATTTAGCTAAATCAGTATTTTGAACAAAATCAGAAAGCTGATTCTTAACGAATTTTGGATCAACAACAACTTTCTTTTCTTTTAAGTCACTGGCATTAAAACTCACTTTCTCAAGCAGTTTTTCTAAAATAGTATGCAAACGTCTTGCTCCTATATCTTCGATCTCTCTATTAAATTTTGTAGCATTTTCTGCAAGTTCTGATATCGCAGTTTTAGTAAATTCTACCTCTACACCTTCTGTCTTTAAAAGTGCCATATATTGCTTAATTAGGCTTGATTCAGGCTCTGTTAGAATTTTTACTAAATCTTCTTTTGTTAAAGATTCCATTTCTACACGTATTGGTAGTCTTCCTTGAAGTTCTGGCAGTAAATCAGATGGTTTAGATAAATGGAAAGCACCAGATGCAATGAATAAAATATGATCTGTTTTTATGATTCCATATTTAGTGCTAACATTAGTACCTTCAATCATGGGAAGAAGATCTCTTTGAACCCCTTCTCTGCTTATTTCGCCCCCTCTAGAATCTAATCTAGAAGCAATTTTGTCTATTTCGTCTAAAAAGACTATTCCATCATTTTCTACGGAGCTTACTGCATTTACAATTACCTTCTCTTCGTCAATCATACTTTCTGACTCTTCAGATGTAATAATCTCAATTGCATCTTCTACGGAAAGTCTTTTATTTTTCATTTTTTCATTACCAAGAGCTTTGCCTAGCATATCCCCTATATTTAGAACTCCCATAGCACTACCTGGCATACCCGGAATATCAATATTTGCTCCAGTAGGGCTTGTATCTTTAATATCAATATCAATTTCTGTACTATCAAGTTCTCTATTTAAAATCTTTTCCCTGAATTTATCTCTTGTCTCAGGAGTAGAAGACTTACCAACAACCGTATCTAGGATACGTTCAATCGCTTTAAGCTTCGCTTTTTCCTTAACAGATTCCTTAGCTTTTCTTTTATGGTAAGAAACCGCATTTTCTGCAAGATCACGTATTATTGACTCAACATCACGCCCTACATAACCTACTTCAGTAAATTTTGTGGCTTCAATTTTGATAAAAGGAGCATTTGCAAGCGCTGAAAGCCTACGTGCAATTTCTGTTTTACCAACGCCTGTTGATCCTATCATAAGAATATTCTTAGGAACAATTTCACTACGCATCGGTTCTTCAACACGAGATCTACGATAACGGTTGCGAAGTGCGACAGCTACTGCCCTTTTTGCAGGTTCTTGCCCTACAATAAATCTATCTAATTCAGACACTATCTGGGATGGAGTCAGTCCCATTTTATTTTTTAAATTCATGTAATCTTCTCGGTTATAATATTATGGTTTGAGAATACGCAAATATCAGCAGCTATATTCATTGACTTTAAGGCAATTTCTTTTGCACTCATTTTATTCTCACATGACATTAGTGCTTTAGCTGCAGAAAGAGCAAATGTTCCACCAGAACCAATGGCTGCTATGTTATCCTCTGGCTCAAGCACATCTCCTGTACCTGTTACAATCAGAATGTTATCTTTATCAGCAACAATCAGCATCGCCTCTAATCTTCTCAAATATTTGTCAGTACGCCAATCTTTTGCAAGTTCTACCGTACTGCGAAGTAATTGATTAGAATATTTTTCTAACTTTGCCTCTAACCTTTCAAAAAGAGTAAATGCATCTGCAGTAGATCCAGCAAAGCCTGCAATAATTTTATTGTTTGATAGGGTGCGTAATTTTCTAGCGCTCCCCTTAACTATTGTATTTCCTAAAGATACCTGTCCATCTGCCGCAATCACGACTTCTTTGCCCTTCTTTAGACACAAGATAGTAGTACCCCTTAAGTTTGCCCCATTTGTAGAATTATCTGACATGATAAATTTTCTTGCACCTCAATAATATATTGATCTTGTATAAATCACTTAAGTGATAGATAATCACCCATACATACAATTCCAAGACCCTAAGCGCTTATGAATATATATTCTGTATACATTGATTCAAGTAAAAAAACATCAGACCCTATATTAATCACACAAGGATTCTCGTTTATTCCAGTGATTTTTAATATATTCTGGGCTTTATATTATAGGATGTGGGGGGTAGTAATAGCAACAATAGCTGTTTCAACACTATCAAGCATGCTGTATACTAACCAATTAATTGATATCACATACCCTTTTTCCATAGCAATATTATGTATATTCGGGTTTTTTGGTGTTGAAATGAGGGAGTATTATATGGTAAAAAGAGGCTTCAAGCTTGATGATGTCGTATTTGGATTGAGCGAAGATGAAGCTGAAATCAAATATTTGTCAAGAATACAAAAAATTCAAAATAGTCAAGATGTACGATAAAAATAATATTTTTGCCAAGATTATAAGTGGTGAAATACCGTCAGAAAAATTATATGAAGATGATAGCATAATAGCAATCAAAGATATCAACCCTGCAGCACCTATACATATACTTGTTATACCAAAAGGTGCATATAGAGATTTTTCAGATTTTTTACAAAATGCGTTATCTGATGAAGTATCGCATTATTTTAAAACAATATCTAATATTGCTAAAGATAATGGAGCAGATGAGTATCGCATTGTCAGTAATAATGGGGAATCAGCTGGTCAATCTGTGTTTCATTTTCATACACATATCCTGAGCGGTTCAGGAAATAAATCTCTAATTGATAAAAACTTATGAATAAAGAATATGTGGTTGCGGTAATCGGCGCAACTGGCAATGTTGGTAGGCAAGTTTTAACCTACTTGGAAGATAGGAATTTTCCAATGAAGGAGATGATAGCTGTTGCTTCGTCAAATTCTGTAGGCAAGATGGTCAGCTTTAAAGATAGAGACATAAAAGTCTTTCAAATAAAAGAAATAGATTTTGCTGATATAGATATAGCGTTTTTCTGTGCTGGATCTAGTGTGTCTGAGAGATATGCAAAAAAAGCAGCAGATCAAGGATGTATTGTAATTGATAAATCTTCCTTCTACAGGCTTGATAAAGACATACCCTTGGTAGTTCCTGAGGTAAATGTAAACTCTATAAAGAATTTCAAAAAAGGAATAATATCCAATCCAAATTGTTGCACGATTCCGCTTGTTGTTACGCTTAAGCCGCTTGATAATGCTGCAAAAATTAAAAGGCTTATAATCTCAACTTATCAATCTGTTTCTGGTGCTGGTAAGGACGCAATGGATGAGCTCTATAGCCAGACAAAAGCAAAGTTTGTATTCCAACAGCCAGAACCTAGCATATTTCCTAATCAAATAGCATTTAATCTATTTCCTCATATAGGAGATTTTAGAAAAGATGGCTATACAGAAGAGGAATACAAAATTGAACATGAGCTTAAAAAGATCATAGGAGATCACATCTCATCTACAGTTACTTGCGTAAGGTTACCAGTATTTGTTTCTCACTCAATGTCGGTAAATGTAGAATTTGAGAATGATATTGATGCGAAAGAGGCAGAAGAGTTGCTTTATGAAGCAGATGGAATTGTTGTGCATAGTATGGAAAATGAAATGAAATACATAACACCTGTTGAAGCTGTAGAGAATGATGATGTTTACGTCTCTAGAATTAGAAATGACCTTACAAGAAAGAACTGTATCAATATGTGGATATGCACTGATAATTTGCGTAAAGGTGCTGCTTTAAACTCCGTGCAAATTGCAGAGGAATTGGTATAAAATTTATGGAATTATCTAAGTATGAGATTAAATTCATACATGAACATAATGCAGATTTTATCTCTTTGAAATATCTAGATGACAATGAAATTCTAAAGCAAATTGATGTCAGCACAAAAAATCTGCAAGAAAGTAATTTGATATGTGGAAGTGATATTGTAAGTCTCAAAGCAATAAAAGATAAATATTTTTTTGATCCATTCCGCAGCCATCCTACAGTTACTTTCTTCTGTGAGAAAGTAATGAACAGTGAAAATGCACGCCAAGCCTTAATCAAGAGGATAGAAAGCTCTAATAAGAACCATAAAAATTCAAAAATAGAAGCAAAAATAAGTTTCGAGATAGATAATGCATCAAATAATAATTCTGATTATAATAGCTTTGCTTCAGATCCTGTGGATAAATACTCTAATTTAAGAAGCGAAATAGTAAATATTTTACAAAATATCAATATAAAAACAACCAGCCATTTTCACGGGCAACTCATTTCTGAATGTATAATTGGAATTACTGGTAATGACATTGCAGATCTTGCAGATAATATAGTAATCACGAAATTCATCATTGCAAATGTGGCAGATAGCTACGCTCTGTCGACCAAAATTTTGAGATACAATATAGTGCATTAGCATATGAACGTACTAGCATCCTGTATACAAGTTGGTGTAGGCAACGATGGTAGAGGTTATTCTTGAACTTTAAAAAAGAAGTATCGTACAACAATCTCTTGTCAGTATAATGAGTGATGTCTACAGGTAGAGCAGACAATGTCTAAAAGATTAACAAAATTACTGTTGCAATAACTCATTTTTGACCCATAATGACAGTTGTTTAGCCTTACTTGAGGCTTTAATTTGAAAAGTTGTATGCAAGAATATATTGAAGTACGTGGCGCAAAAGAACACAATCTTAAAAATATTGATGTAAACATTCCCAAAAATAAGTTTGTTGTCATTACTGGTCTTAGTGGTTCAGGGAAGTCATCTTTAGCATTTGATACTGTATATGCAGAGGGTCAAAGAAGGTACGTTGAGAGCCTTTCTTCATATGCTAGGCAGTTCCTGCATTTACAAAATAAGCCTAATGTAGAATCCATTTCTGGTTTATCTCCAGCGATTGCTATAGATCAAAAGACAACCTCTAAAAATCCACGTTCAACAGTTGGAACTATTACTGAAATTTATGATTATTTAAGGCTACTTTACGCTAGGGTTGGTATTGCCCACTCTCCATCAACAGGGCTACCTATCAGGAGTCAATCTGTTTCCGAAATGGCAAAGGTAGTGAATGCATTACCATCGGGTACAAAAATTTATATATTATCTCCAATGGTACGTCAGCAAAAGGGGTTATTCAGGAGAGAGTTAACAAATCTCAAAAAACATGGTTATCAAAGATTATTTTTAAATGGTGAGCTGTGTGACATAGATGAGTTTCCCAAGATAGATAAGAATAAAAAACACGCGATAGAGGTTATAATTGATAGGTTAGTGGTCTCAGATTCTTTAGGCAATAGGGTCGCAGAAAGTCTAGAGACGTCATTACTTCTTGCCGATGGTTTAACTTATGTGGAAATAGTAGATTTACCAGAAGGGCATGATTCAGAATATCGCAACGGTCAAAGAATTTTTTTCTCAGAGAAATATTCTTGTCCAGAATCTGGTTTTCAAATAGAAGAATTAGAGCCTCGTATTTTTTCCTTTAATAGTCCATTTGGGGCGTGTAAATCGTGTGAAGGGCTTGGCAAAGAGTCTTTCTTTGAAGAAAGACTTATAGTACCGGATGAAACTATTAGCATCAACGACGGTGCTATTACTCCTTGGAGTAACTCCTCTTCAAAGTTTTTTATAGAAACTTTAATTTCACTTGCAAATCATTATAATTTTAAGCTATCTACACCTTTTTCTGATTTAAGCAAAAAAGTGAGAAATGTATTATTTTATGGCTCAGGTGAAGAGGTTATCTTATTCAAATACCATGATGATAATAAAGTTGAAACAATAGAGCAGTCTTTTGCTGGTATTATTCCTAGCCTAGAAGGGAAACTCAAAAAAGCAGATACTTCTTGGAAAAAAGATGAACTACATAAATATATATCAAAGCATGACTGTTCTGTTTGTAATGGGTACAGGCTCAAATCAGAATCCTTATGTGTTAAGGTTGGGGGGCTGAATATTGGTGAGTTAACTTCAAAAACAATATCTGAATCGCAAGCGTGGTTTAAGGAAATAAACTCAAAGCTTGATAAAACTCAGCAAATTATCGCTACTAGAGTAGTTAAAGAAATTCAAGAACGCTTGAATTTCTTGAATGATGTTGGTTTGGAGTATCTAACTCTCTCACGTGAGTCTGGTACTTTATCCGGCGGAGAGAGTCAGCGTATTCGTCTTGCTTCACAAATTGGATGTGGTCTTAGTGGGGTGCTATATGTACTGGATGAACCTTCTATTGGTTTGCATCAAAGAGATAATGCTCGCCTTATTCAAACGCTAAAGAATTTGAGAGATTTAGGTAATACGGTAATAGTAGTAGAGCACGATGATGATACAATGCTTGAGTCTGAGTATATAATAGATGTTGGAATTGGTGCTGGTATACATGGCGGAACAATAGTAGCTTGTGGCACTCCAGATGAGATCAAAGGATCAGAACACAGTGTGACAGGGCAATATTTAAGCGGTAAAAAATCTATTCCCATTCCTAAAAAAGTAAGGCTTGGCAAGGAAGGAAGAGAAATTACTCTTACTGGTGCTAAGATAAATAATTTGCGTGATTTATCTATTACAGTGAAGCTTGGTACATTTGTTGCCGTAACTGGTGTATCTGGTAGTGGGAAATCTAGCCTTATAATAAATACTTTCTATAAAGCGATATATAAGCATTTAGAGCCAAGATCAAAAACTTTTCCAGCTGAATATACTTCCCTTACTGGGCTTGAATATATAGATAAGATTATTGATATTGATCAGTCACCAATAGGTCGCACGCCAAGGTCAAATCCTGCTACATATACTGGTGCATTTACTCCTATACGTGATTGGTTTACAGATCTTCCAGAAGCTAAAATCAGAGGGTATAAGGTCGGGCGTTTTTCCTTTAATGTAAAAGGAGGAAGGTGCGAAGCATGTCAAGGTGATGGTTTACTGAAGATAGAAATGCATTTTCTGCCAGATATTTTTATAAATTGCGATGTATGTAATGGGGAAAGATATAACCGTGAAACATTAGAAATTAGATATAAGGGTAAAAGTATTGCAGATGTACTAAACATGACTGTATTTGAAGCGACTGAATTTTTCAAAAATGTACCATCTATTTATGAAAAACTTATCACTTTAGAAGAGGTCGGTCTTGGGTATATTAAGATAGGTCAGTCTGCTACTACCTTATCTGGAGGTGAAGCGCAAAGAGTGAAGCTCGCTAGAGAGCTATCCAAACGTTCAACTGGCAAAACACTTTACATATTAGATGAGCCAACAACAGGGCTGCACGTAGATGACATAAAGAAGCTATTATCTGTGCTTCATAAGCTTGTGGACAAAGGCAATACAGTGATTGTTATAGAACATAATATGGACGTAATAAAAACAGCGGATCACATAATAGATATCGGGCCCGAAGGGGGAAATAATGGTGGCAAGATAGTAGTGCAAGGTACGGCGAAAGAAGTAGCGCTGTGCAGTAATAGTTATACTGGCAAATATCTCAAGCGTCACTTATAATCAATTTATTTTGAATTGGTGACGTTGTTACTACTTCGCTTGCCTATTATTCATAGGCGTCGCTCATTGCTCCTAGCCACACTTCATCTAAATTAATTATTATCTTGTGGGTTATTTGAGTTGGTAACGTTGTTACTACTTCATGGTTATTGAGCATTGTCAGTGCTAACGTAAAGTGTACCACCCATTTGCACCAAAAGTGTACCAGTAAAAATGGTCACTAAATCAATAGTGTAAATGTTAATATCGGCTGATTTTAATTTAGGAGCAGCCGTACAATATGA